>JACCDG010845269.1_pt1 | contig 18666 bp, 6 predicted proteins | sample 7442471 | NCBI WGS metagenome assembly JACCDG01 (sample SAMN15323444, study PRJNA562643) | freshwater metagenome | isolation source: river surface water | place: USA:Blue River Watershed | collected 2017-08-17 | reverse complement strand
GCTATTATAATAGGAAACACCCACCAGGTATATCTAAAGGCTATTAGTAACTATGGAGGTAATTCTTCTTTACAGGTATACCCAAGAGGATGGGCTGGCGGAGCTATAGCGTGTTACTATAATCCACAATCATATACTTGGCAAACTGGAGTTCCTACTGGGGCAGTCACTGTTGGCACAGGGCTAACAACTATAAAGTACACATTTCCTTGCTCTACTTTTCCTAGCTTAACACCAACTGGATTCGATCTAATCGTCAGAAATACTAACACTGGAACATTTATTACTGTAGATGATATACATCTAGATGCTTATATGTACAAGAATGCATTTATTGATTTCTTAGTACCTACCGGCTATGTAATACAAATGACCCCAGACCTAGGTTGGCATAACATGCTAGATATGTTTGAGTCTACAGTAAGTAATAAAAATCCACATCTTAGAACTTTTGGACCTTATCAGGTAGATCTAGGAAATCTAACTGATAATTTAGATAATACTGTTACTGCCACAGTAGATATTAGTGATATACAATCACTAACAAATAACAAATTTAGTAACTATCTATGGAGGGCACTGCCGTTAAGTCCTAATGGTACTATCGGTGCGGGAGGATTACCAGCGAGATTCAAGTACATAGGTAATGCTGTAAATGATATCTTCAGTGTAGACAAGATAGTAGAAGATGATCTATCTACTCTAAAAGTCATACTCGGAACTAAATCGCAAAGCATGACAGTATTAGTTAACGAAGAGGCCAACCATCCCGGGCTAAGCTATCCTACTGCTAACTCATGGAAGCTAGAAATATTACTTGATGTGCCATATAAAACAATATCTGTGCGTGGCATTGATGCTGGCGGAGCCACTAGTTCTGCTAGGCAGCTTACTTTAAAAAATAAGTTGTATTCAGAAAACTCTATGGCATTGTGGAATGTCTTTGATGAACATGGGCTTATTGCCGATATAGAGCGATTACCTAAAGAATCTAACTACGATTATAGTATAAGAATAAAAGACGGCTATAAGAATAGAAGTGGACCTACGTTCGTAGGTGTTGTAAATGGGGGTACGAGAGAGCTGGGCTTAACAAAAATTGACGATGCTCTATCCTTTTCTATACCCAAAAATGTATATGGAGTAAGTACATTACCACAAGCTACAATAGTAGTTACGTCATATTCTATTAGAATAACATATCCTGGCCTGTATACAACAGAAAAGCTATTAGTTGATCCAATATATCTAACTTGTGACTTAAGTTATCTTCCACTAGAAGCTCCTGATTTTATAGAAATAGAAAATGGATTCCCAATAGAAGATAAGGATATTAGTATGGTTGATTGTTGTACAGATAATCGCATAGCGTACAGGCTAAAGATTAACAAGGAGGAGGCAGCAGGAAAGTTTGTAGTAGTAAAATATAAACACTATATAGAATTACTATTTAAAGACTATCCTACTATTAATGATATCGTATCAAAAATAAATACACTAACTAATGTAGAAGGAAATAGATTACTAAATGTAGAGGCTTCTGGAGTAATGTCAGGGTCAGAAGATTGTCTTGGATTGTATATATCCACTACTTTAGTAGCTACTACTAGTAGTTCTCTTATCGCCTGGTCTCCTTTCATATTGAAGAAGATATCTGATCGTGGATATAGAGATTACTTTATTAGAAATGATAAAGATACTATAAAGCAAACAGAATACTATAGTTATGTAAAAGAGCTGAAGAATAAGACCAAGATATTCTGGGGTTCAGTAGAAGCGGATAGGGATCGATGGGATGCAGCAGATTCTAAGCAATTGGCTATGGATTCCATACCAACACAATTTGATCCTTCTATTACTAAAATAATCAGCGTAGTTAGTGGAGCAGAAATTGTAATAGACCCCGTAACTGCATGGGGTAGAAACTATATAGGATTTAATAATGAATATCTATCCAATGTCGGATTGTCATATAGACTATTCCAGCCTGGGGTAGGACATACTAATGATTTAACTCCAAGTGTATATTTTACTACGTCTAATGTAACTGCTAGTGGAGCTAGCAGTCTAGCAGTAGGACCTGTAAAAAATAACAACAACGTAGTACTTTTTTCTGGACAAGCTTAATGGTAACATATAAGTATAGCGTAGCTTCTTCTGGGCCTGTATCAAACATACAGTCGGTCATTAGCATGATCGCCAACGAGCTAGCTTCTAATCCTGTAATAGAAAACGATATCGAAATCTACATCGAGCGCGGGACCTATGGAGGATTCTCTATACCAGACGGTATGCTGTATCCTCTGTTTAATACAGCCTATAAACTATGGATTAGAGGCGAGCCAGGAGCATTACCAACTATAGATTTTAACTATTCTACTGAAGATCAAATAGTAGGGATTGATATTGGATCAGGTAATCCTAACGTAAGAATAGAAGGACTACGTGTGCAATATTTTGCTGTTGGTATCAGAGCTGCTATTAACTCTCACTATCCTATAGTCAAAAATTGTATTATATCAAACAATAGAAATGCTGGTATATTTATTGAACAGTGTGCGCAAGCCCAGGTGATACAGAATATAATTATAAACGGCGATTATGGAATAGTATTTAGGTTAACTAAGTCTGCTATTGCGATACATAATACTATCTTCATGAATGGAGCTATAGCTACTACAAAAGGTAAATCAGTTTCTTGTATATGGGCAGAGCTTGCCAACGACTATGGGCTCGGCCTAGAGGATACTGGTGTATTACACCTTCTTGGAAACATCGGGTGGAATACCTCTGGTAGATGCTTAACCCTCTTTAGTCCAGATGTCGAACGTGCTGGAGCTATAGTTAGTAACTATAATAATTGGGTAGTTGGAGATCCATCCTCTTTTATAACCATAGAAGATAACGCGTTTTATAGCGGCAATATAGTAAGAAGAGCCTTTAGCTCTCTGTCTCCGTGGAAAGAACTAGGATTTGATTTTAATTCTAAGAGCGAAGATCCAAAATTTATATCTGCCGTAAAAATCAGAACAAAAAGAAATGGATATGCTGTAGATTTAAACCTGTTACCAATATCTCCAGTATTAGGTATGGTACCTAGTTTTGGCTATCTAGGAGGATCTGAACTACCAACATATTTCGATAGTACAGAGATCAAAAAAGATATCTTAAATAAGAACAGATCCCAATCTGGGACTGCCGCCGGAGCTAACGATAAGCCATCGACGTCTGGATTCTTTGGACAAGACGTCTTCACAGATCCCCTTGATGTAGGTACAGTTAAAGAATGTGGCGTAGATCCATTTGTTAATGTTATTTATAAATCTATAGATCTATGGTATCCTTCTATAAAGAAGGGCTACTTCTACTCTAACGAAAGAGAATACTATCTATATAGTAAAAAGGAAACTAGGGATATAGGCTACTTAGCCCATACTGAATTTAATCTACCAGCCAGAATTTCAACAAATACAGATATCAAAGTTACGGCTGCCGGTATCGAATTAGACTCTGATAATTACGATATTATTGGAGATAAGTTAGTATTAATACATAAAGATCTACCTATATATGCTGGAGATGAAGAGGTGTGTATAGAAGGTAATATAGCTTTGTGGAATAATACCTCATTCGTTTATAGTAATGTAATGTATAGGTTTAAGATCAATGAGGGTACTACCAGATTCTTCATGCCGCCATCCTATGCTGGCGAAGGGCCGGTGGTTATTACTGATGATAGAGCATATCCTACAGATAGTGACTACATATCCAATAGAGAATTTTGTCTAAAATTTGATAGTGATAAAGAATTATCAGAAATAATATTTGCTAATAACAGCAATCTTATTTTAAACTCCCAGTTTGATTACTCTGATTCGGGTAATGTTCCTACGTTCTGGCAATCAAGTGATTGCACTGTAGTTCCAGGAACTAATTCTGACAGCGCTGTAGCAGGAGCTTATCTATGCAAGGTGGGCAACGTAGGCTACATAAAAACATTACTTCCTATGGATAGTGGAAGCCATGCGCTTAGTTTTCATGCGCGTAGTCCAGGAAGTGGAGTAGTTAATTACTGTATAAAGTATTATGATAATGCATATGATGATCTAGGTACATCTAATACTGGTAGTATAGATCTTCAGTATTATTGGAATAGGTATGCAATTTTATTCTCTAGCACTGGTAAAGATTTTGATACATTAGTTCCAAGTGTTCCATATCCATGTACTTATGTTACAGGCTATACCCAGCCTACTAGAACAGCATATGCTAGTATCCAACTATCACACGAATATAACCCAGCATTCACTGGATCTATGTACTTAGATGCTATACAGTATGAGAAGGCAGAAGTACCAAGCTTGTACCATAGAAAGCCTCTATTACATGAATTGACTGTAGAGTTTGAGTCTAGTTCCAGTGGTATGTTTATTGACACTAATCAGTGTCTGTCCCCAGTATCTAGGCTACAGACAGATGGATTCTTATATATTCCTGAGATACCAGCTTCTGTATATGATGGTCCTTCTTACCCAGCGATCACTACTCTCCATGAATGGAGATGGCCAGAAGGTAGAAAAAATATCATACCGTGGAGTAGAACAAAAGGTAAAGACAAGCTTAGAAAGCGTCCATATGGACGATTTAGTTTAATACCAGAAACAAAGCCAGAAATAATAGCTCCTGTTACTGCTGCAGCTAGTGTACGTGATATAGATATATCTCCTTCTATACCAAGTACTTATGTAGGAGATAGAATAGGTATAGGTATCTCTATTCAATTTTCTGATCAAGACAATAACCCATGTGCACTTCTACCTGCACGTATCACTGTATATGATACCAACGGTAAGTATCCAGGAATACTGTCTTTACGTAAAGCTGGACTTAAACAATCATTGAATTATAGTATAACTACTAAAACAGATAGTTCCGGTATAGTGTGTCTTACATGGATTCCTCCTACTGAAGATTGTGGTATATATAGAGGTCCGATACCCTTCCCCAATCAAATTAGTGCCACAGGACAAAATAGGATATCGTTTATAGACACGGAACATGCCGTTAGTTCGATTAATATGGGAAACATCATAGTACTCGACTACAACGGGAATTCGCTGCCTACGAAGGCTACAAGAAGTATAAAGGGGGTTTATACTCCTTACTATGAATCAGATGCTTCACTATGCCCTTTGACTATGCCTGCTGTTCGTGGTACAGTTGTAGTAACTGTAAATGGTATCAAATATAAGGAAAGTCAAATAAGTATAATAGATAGCGATCAGTTTTTTGTTGATTATGATAAATCTGTTGTCAGGATAAAGGGTAGAGTTACAAATATTCATATAGAATACATACCTAGTTACGTCTATATTAATAGCGAATACCCGAATAAAATAATGCTATATCATGATTATATTTTTGATGGGTATACAGGAAGTATAGTTGTTGGATATGATGTTAGTATAGGATTAGGTGTTGCTGTAATAGATCCTGCCACAGGATCTACAGTAAGTAAAGTTTTTGATCTTGTCGCTCAGAACCAACTTGGTAATAGACCAGAAGTTTATAACGCTTTAGCTCGTGAGATATAATGCCGAACTACATTAATATAAATAGCCTAGAAAATTTACCGGCTGAGCAAACTCTCCTAATTAACTATACCATAAGCCATTCTGGTACGTGGTACCTATCTCAATTACTTACTGCCTATAGAAATGTCTGTGACAGCGGCTGGACTATTATGTATCCTAACCACCAGCACCCTCGGCACAGCGATTTCCCTATAATAGTAGGGGCCAACGGCGGCACGGCAACATTCGCATGGAACTACGGCGGTATACAGGGTATCCTTCCTGAGAACTTTGATAACTACCACAGTTATCTTGTTCAATTAAGTATTTTTGAGTACTACTGCGTTAATACAGGAGAGTCTCCCTCTACAGGAAGTAATACTGGCGGAAGCACAGGTACCTCTACTGGTAGTACGGGATCTGGTGGATCCGGTGGATCTACAGGCGTAGGAGGAGGTGGAGGAGGTGGTGGCGGCGGTGGACCTGGCGGACCTCATCCAGAGTTACCAAAAATACCGACGGAGCCACCCATACAAGATCCAGTACACGGATCCGGTAAGGTCATTGCCTATCCATCTGAATGGGTAATTCCTGATCCTGTATCTCCTAATTTATCTATACCAACTATTAGACCAGAGATTCCAAATATACCTTGGAGCGTTAATAGCACCATCTCTTTTCCAGAAGGAGAGCCTGCTAATCCTAATTCTGCTATAATAACCCCTCAGTCCCTGAGTCAATATTTAGACTTGCAGGTGGTATCTACTGAAGTATATCAAGGAACTTCTGTAGTTGCTTCTACAGTATTTAGTTGTCCTGTAGATATAGATTGTAGAATTATAATAACAATACAAGATAGTACTACTTCGTTAGTAGTTGGTTCTACTGGATATATAACGTGCGCATCAGGAGATCCTTTACCATGCGGAGGAAACGTCAATACTGGCAGTCTCGTCGTAGGTGGAGCAATACTTATTGCTAGAGTATATGACAGAAACAATAATATTCTTGCTCTTAAGTCTATACTAATAAATATATTACCATCCTTTACTAATACTGGTACGGGCGGTAGTGAGCCCGTGGGAGGAATAACCCTACCGGTTGCGCTAGTTAATGAAAATACCAATGGTATTAGCTCTGCAGGAATCACTATAGATCTTCCTAGTAATAGTTCTAAACTAGTAATACTAGAGGCCACTAGCCCACAAACTACTTTTTCTGCTTTGTTAAAAACAAAACATGGTAATCAAGATTCTTATAGCCTTACTGTTTTTGCTCCTACTACAGAGACTGTAACTAGTAGTCCAAACGTAGCAATAAGTAGATTAGTCACACAAATAAGTATACCTAGTATACTTAGTTCTGAGATTAGTGACAATACATTACTTACGGCTCCAATAATAAGATCTGATTCTAAGTACAAGATAAATGGAGTAGAAAGTTATCCAGATAGTCATACAGTTGGTATAGCAACAACTACTATACCAAGTACTACTCTTCTTGTTGTTAAAGTAAGTCCTAGCATCAACAATCAGCCAGGATCAACAATTGGTAGTATTTATACTTCTTCTAATTTTAGAAAGAGATCAGTAGCAGTATCTTCTATTAGTTCTACATCTGTAACAGCTTATGTAGATTTAGCAAAATCTGTATATGGATTAGTAATAAATGGTAAACAACCACAATATGTTCCAGAAACATATTCTGTAAAGCTATCTACTAGTAATATGATAGGTGCTATTACCTGGTCTAATCTATCTTTAGAAAAAGGAGATTATTTTAGTATTATAGAATCTAGTAATGGATATGTAAATCCATTTAAACCGCCTGTGTTTATAGGACAGTATGTATGACAATAATATCTGATGAAAATTTTTCTTCTCCTGAAGAGATAAATGAACATCCATGTCTAGCTTCTTCTAGGTACTTAAATGCAGTTCCAGAAGAAGTTAGAATAACTGATATATGTCAAGATAGCTATAATACCTCCTTAGTAATCATTAATTTTACTCTAGTCGGTACATTTCAATTTACTCCTAAACTCAAAATACTAGCTGTTGATGATGATACTTCATATTCTGATAATGGAGTAGTTGGCATATTTGCTCAAGGACATATCCGAAATGTAGAAGTTCCAATATTAACAAACTGCAATACATTTTTTGGTACGCTGGTATATGATATAGGAAGTAGAATACCTAACTATACTACAGCTAATTCTATACAATTCGAATTAGTGATGGATGGTGTAGTTCCTCAAGCATATGGAGTTAGCTTCCCTAATCAATCCTGTTCAAGCACATACACGTGGTTCAAAGGGGTTCTTCCTAAGCCCATCCAACTGACATATGAAGATGATCGTCTAGTTGTTCTATTTGAGTACGAAGGATCAGTAAATTGCAACTGTAACGTTTCGTGCACTATACCAAGCGGTGTGGCACAGAATATAGTATTCTGTCCAGGAGAGCAGCAAAGCATATACCTATATCCTGATCTTAGTTCTACTGATCCTTATACTATCGCTATATCATTAGCAGATAGTCTAGGTAATCAATCGTTCACTAGTTTCCAAAGTCTAGCATATACTAAGCCACGGAAACCAAATATATCGTTTGGTACAAAACCAAAGCGAATAGAGGTATCTATATTTAGAGAATCTGAAAATGGTTCATCTATAGAAGATGAAGCAAAGTATAAGATACTAAGATACCAAGGTAATAGAGAGAATACTATAGTATGGAAAGATTGTCAAGTATTAACTGGAATCATTTTATTGATTACAATGTAATTGCTGGAGAAACATATGGATATCGAGTTTTATTCAAAGGTCAGTTTGGAGAAGAATCCATAGCATCAGATTGGACTGAAATAACAGTATGACATTCTACCCAGAACGCGGAATATATAGTAGAGAGGAATTCTCTTCTTCTGAAGGCATGTTCTTTTCTAATGACTCTTTACAAGGAGTCACCGGCGGCTATGTCACTTTACTCAGTAGTAAAAGTGGGACCTCCGCGTTAATAAGAAATTGGAAAGAAATTACTTCCTGGAGTTTTGAGAATAACCTATACAGCGAAGCATATATAACTGGCTCCTTTAGATTATACACAGGCAATATTCGCACTTCATATGTTAATAAAGTTAGTGGATATTACGGTATAGAAAATAACTATGGTGCTTGGTATATTAACACAGAGTATACTCCTAGTGGAAATTCCTACTCTGGCCAAGGTACTTACGGCTTAGCTATTACTAGCGGAACGCCATATAGTGGCCTATACAACTTTTTTGCTGGTGGTGGTGACGGCATTCTACTAGAGTTTGATGTTGCATCTACTCTAGCCTATTCTGGTCTAGATACTCTTAGTGGATTCTCTGCTGGTCAAATTAATGAAACAGGACTTGCCCCACTATCTGGAGTAGTAGGACATGGAGTAGTAGTCTCCAATGGTTCATTCTGGGACTACATAGAAATAAATCCATATGGTATAAGATCTTTGAACCACCCAGAGATTGCTATACCACACGATATGAGGTATCCTACCAGAGTAAGAGTAGGAGTTAGGGGATCAGATTTATTCTTATCTACAGAAGATGGTAAGGGTGTATTAGGATATAATAAATTTGATACAGCTCTAGGCTCATCTAAACCAGGATTGGTACTTTTTGGTGCCCCAGGTAAGGATGGTATTCTAGAATCCTCATATGGTATACTTACTGATATATATGGTACCTACGGCTATACTACTTGGGATAATATCAAAATTCTTACCGGTTCCGCTTCTATATACAGTATAGATGAAATAGAACAGCTATATTCTAAGAGTTATGTTAGTGCTTATAGTCCAGAGTTTAATCCTGGAATACATATAAATAGATTCCTATCTGCAAGTATAGGATATGTTCCATTTAAGGGCGGGACCACAGTAGTTTATGCACAGTATTCTGGTGCAACAGGTTGGGTAAGCAGTACTAGTACAACCCTTACTGGGGGTTCTTCTGCTGTTATAGATCTATCTAGCATACCTACTACTACGTATCCTAGGGCTAATGGTGGCACAGACTATTTATACAATCCAATAAGATTCAAGATAGATCAAAAATCTACAAACGGTGACGCGCTTCCTCCTGCTGTATCCTGGATAGAGGTATTTGCAGATAAGGAAAATACCAAAATTGATCTTACCCCCGACTGGAAGATGTCGAATGCTAGTAAGCAAATTACTGCAAGTCTAGTTACCGGCGGATTTAAGAAAGAGGATCCTGTTCCTGATCGTTGGACCTCATTCTTGTTTAATGCTCCAGTCCTTACTGGTTATGCTTATGGTAATGCTTTTACCGATGAAGGATTGCTACAGTCGACAATATCTGTAGTAGGAACTGGCGAGCTATTCCAAGCGGGACCATATGGCTATGCATATAGCACTTATGCTGTATTTCCGTTTGTAGCCATCTCTGGTAGCCAAGCATATGATATATATGGTCAGGCTAATATCTATAATGCCTTTCCTAATGGGCTATATGATCATCTATTTAGAGCCATATCCACAGGAGAATCAAATTTCTATTCGGGCATGACTAACGGGTTCATCGCCGAATACATGAGAATACCACAGTCATATACTGGTAACGTACAGGTAAGATACTCTAAGGATTCTATATTCCGTCCGTTATCTGCAGCTAAGCGAGCAAGACTCGCAGCTTATGCTGGTACGATACCTGTAGATAGTGATTATACACAAGGTGTATATATTGCACCCATAACTGGCGTACATGATGGTACAGTTGGTATAGAAGCATATACATTATCTGGTATAGTTACTGGACTAGTAAATATAGAATTTGATCTATACATGCCATACGGAGATGCATTATCCCTAACAGCAATCTCTGCAAGTACCGGTAGCTGGTACCTACGCGGATCTGATTTTAGATCATTCTCTACAGTTAGTGTGCCATTCACGGCCGACTCTGATAGGTCTCTTACAGTTAAGTTAGTTGCGGCTAGTGGAAGTCGTGGTGATATAGTACAGTTTAATATTGATAATCTAATTATAAACAAAACGACGCACGGATATTTAAACATAACAGGCCAGTATGGATACACACACTTAAGTGGTACCGCGGACACGTCTGTATACAGTAGTGACCCAGCTAGAAGAGCTTCTACTATATTTGGCACTAGTATATATCTTAATTCATATCCACAGTCTACTGGTACATTAATTCACTGTACTGGAGAAAATAATAAAGGATTCAGACTTAGGTTAAACTCTAGTGGATACATATACTTAGAAGCAGACCACGTATCAGAATCTTGGTCTACTGGATCCGTAGGACTTTACGATACTTTCTACAATGAATCTTTAGTATCAGAAACATATGTTCCACTAGGTAAGTGGACTCATATTGGATTTATGCACGACGTGCATAATTATGAGATGTTCGGAGCTAGAAGTAATACAGGACATCCATATGCGTCTAACTTTGCATCATCGAACAAATTTGTTTTGACCATAGATGGCTATCCAGTGGCATCGAAAGACCTCATGACTGGATGGAGACGCCTTCGCACAGGCGTTCTATATGAAGAATTCCACCCGGTCTTCGATCCGTATTTAGCAGATGCCAATCCAAGTATTAGCTATATACCTTTATCCGGCAATGTAAAGGCTACTATAGCTTCTGGCATAGACTGCCAACTAAGTACATTCCAGCTAGATAGACCTCCAGTAGGAGATGTAGAATTAGACCTATCTATAGCTGGTGCTAGAGTAACCCCTCCATACTTCGTTCCTAATACTTTATATAGCCCAAATAACTCTACTGGCAATAGCTTATATTTTGGTGGCTCTAATACAGGCCTAGGAACAGACATATTTATAGGATCTATTTATAATTTTTCTAATCCAGGACATACCAACTGGGATCATGGTCCGCTAAGAAACCACCTTATATTCTACAATACAGTAGAAAAAGAAACAGGTAGTCCTTACTCTGGAGAGTACCACTATGCTACTAGATTCAAGTCTGGCTATGCGATCGCTAACTATTCAAGTGCATATGAAAAGCTACAGTCGTCTCACTCTATCACGTATGCGACATCTCCTGATACTATAATTAGTAGGACTTATCCTGGCTTAAGTGTAGGTACTTACGGTTTCATGGGATGGATATACCCACGCACGTCAGGCAGTTTCTTTACACTATATCAGTATAATAATAGTACTGGATGCCGTGCTGAGTACTCTATTGATAGTTCTGGTTATGTTGTATTAAACAAGTATAACACAACATCGAATGCCGTGGTGTATAGCCATACCGGGCATACTGTCTCTACTGGAGAGTGGTCATTTATTAATCTACTACTTATATCTACTGGACATTCATTGGTTCCTACTAGTACTGGTGTACTCAGTAGCTACATAGGTAGCGATAGTGCCATTAGTCACAGCATAGTAACTGGCGTAGATTTTGGTATAACATATATAGCACCTACAGGAAGTTTGGGTGGATCATATCACAAGATAGGCGGTACCGCAGATATATCTATGTTTAACTGTGCTATACCTATATATAGCACAGGCGTAGTACCAACTACTGGTAACTATGGAGAAGTTGATAAGTATGGATATTACCAGACAGTTCTTGTAGATGGTACTGAGCTAGACCATACATGCTCTGGGTATGACTCAATACAATTCACGTTACCGGTTAGTACAGGAAGTAGTAAAAAGTACATAAGTGTTCCTGCATTAAACACATATGGCCATAATCCTAAACTAGAAGGATTAGTTCTATATGATAATAAGCCATTCAAAGAAATAGCTGGATATGATGTAAAATATGATACATCTAGTATTGATGCTGTATATGGAACAACTCTATCCCCTATAAGAGTTGGCAATCAAGTACCAGAAGCTGGAGTCAATATAGCTAGAATATCTAATCCTGCATTCACAGTTCCTAGTACTATTAGCACTATAGATCTATCCGATCAAAATACTAATAATCTAGTTACATATAAAGAAGGAAGTTATCTTATTGGCCGCAGCAACCTTACTTCTTCCTCTTCCATAACGGGATATCAAAATATTAATACTAGTCTCTACTCTGGTAGAGTAGATATTACTATATCCGGCCAGATAGCCTCTGCTGATGTTGAGGTATCTACTATAGCTATTCCATCAAAAGAATCAGCCTATCCTGCCTTCTACTACTACCTAGTAGGTAGAGGATCCAAGGCTGTAAAAATATTTGACGCATATCCACACACAAGTGGTCAATTTTCTGAGTATAGCACCGGCTCTTCCCCAGATACCTACATCGCAAATCTGGAGAGAATAAAAAATAGTATTAAGTTAAAGAACAGACAGGGTGAGGTATTGCCGTTTGATACTTATCCATATGATGTTATAGTAAGCCAATATACACCAAATACCCTATCTAATGCTGTATCAGAAGGTGTAAATATATATTTAGACGGTATAGGAACATCACTCACTGGTGATCCATTACCTGATGGTTGCTTCTCGACAATACTTATTACTAACAGAAAGTACATAGAAGGACAGAGTGTGTTTATTCACTATGATGCATTCGATATATACTCAAGCGGAATAAGCGCTAACTATAAAGAAATTGTTAATCCTCAACCAATATATAGAGAAAGGTATATAAATGAATCAGTAGGTATAGGAAAATTTGATCTGTCGATGAATACCAATAACTACTACGATTTGGTTCTTTACGGTATAGCGAGTGGATTTAGTGGCAAATTCTAACATAAATAATATAGACTTCTGTAGACAGGCAATGCTACAACGCACTACCAGGCCCATGCCTGGTATAGTGCTTTATCCTACTAATAGTACTGGCACTAGTCTTCTTGTTCAGATAATTAATAACGCTACCGTTATTGCCTTACGATATGTAGCTAGTACTACTACAAACGTTTCTATAACATTCACTAATAAGTCTACAGAGACAGTAGCATTAGAAATAAACAGTTGTGGTCTACCTATTAAGGCCGTAGTAGTAGCTAACACAGAATCACACAGTCAGGGAGACTTTATCTCTACAGACGGATATGTAGATATCCCACACGGGTTCTCTGTCTATGATAGAACTACAGATGGCGGTGTTCTATTACGTGTCAAAAAAGTATACACTAGACATACGAAACGAAGCAGTATATATCTATTAACACCGCACTTAGACAGTCCATCTGTGCCATGGTATCCAAGAATTAATAATGGTAGCTTTACACAGAAGTACAAAGACAAACTATATCATTTTTATATACCAGAGTATGATTCGCAGGCCTGGTCATTAGAGTACGGTAAGCCATTTAAAGATCTATATGGTATACAGCCTATACCTATTGATACAGATGTTTATCAACTTCCAAGATATCCTGTCTACTGGAATGGTCAAAATTTAACTATATATAATAAGGATTTAGCTGTACCTGGAAATGTCATAACTGATATAGATACTAATAACGGTATTATATATCTTAATCCAGAATATAACATATCTAAAGATTTTACTATAGATTATACATATTTAGAAAACTGCTTTATATATAAAGAAATAAATATAAATGGTCACTTTTCTAACAACCCACTAATACTAGAAAAGTTTGTAGTCATTTATATGATACCTGCGGAAAGCGCCAATGTTGTAAATAAAAGAACAGTCTTTCATGCTGTTGGTAATAGTATAGAAGAAGCAATAGCATCAATCTCTACAGATAGTCCAGATATACCTATCGCTATTATAGGTGCTTATTCCATACATCCTGTTGCAGCATCAGATAACGTAAATATATTAGATACAAGATCTAAGGGCGGTGGCCTCAGAGATGTTAAAGGACCTACTAGTCCTGTGCATAAATTACAGAATGTATTGGATAGTACAGAGACTCCTATTGAGGACCTGTATGATGAAAGCTATAGATTCTGGGATATAGGACATATAGATGGTGAGCCATATCCGGGCGCGGCAGCAGTTGCAGTAGACCTCCCAGATGACCTCAAAGAAATACTACCAATATCCGATATACAAAAGAAAGCTTCTAAATTTTTGGCTGCTGGTGTATACCCAAGTATAAGATTTACAGATCGTCCAAGTCCTGCTATAACCGGCATGTCTTGCCAGACGAGCTGTGGTCTCAATCTGGACTTCTCAGATATCTTTACTATAACTGGTAGCTACACTACTGGTGTAGGCAGTACTATTCCTAGTACAGCTTCTGGTGCGGGATGGTTCTTAGATAGCACCAATATACCCAGATCTGCACTTATTAGTAGTGGATGGGATGTATTTAATCCTCAGCCAACGATTAGGCTACAGGAGAATAGCTATGTATTAGAGGTGAATACTAATACTGGAGTAAGCTGTACCTACTTAAAAGGTACGTCTAATGCAGAAATTAGTTGGGAAGAAAGAATAGTATCGTACAATGGCAGTTCTGTTGATGATCCTATCACCTATGGTGAGTGGAAGAGTAAGAGATATATTGATACTAAAGAATGTACCTCCGGACATCTAATAAAAAACTATCTACATTTCCCACCCAGCAACCAGACTAAACAATATAGAAATGTAAGTATCTATAGTCCTTACAGATACTCTAGCTTAAGCACTACGCTAGAATCTGGTATATCTCAGATAATTGATTCTACTCTTAGTCTTTTAAATGATGACTATGAGCACGTAAGTGGATATACTAATATTTCTAGTACAGCCTCTGTACATTCGGACTATGTATTGTCTTCTAATGAGATGCTTAATCTTTATAGCATTGCTGAGACACCGTTAGAAGTAAAGTATGCTCCTCAGCTTGCTGCTATAGGTAATAGGCTTGTAACCGAAGGGACATACCAGGAAGATCATTTTTTTCGTTACTATTCACAAAATGTGAATAACTATATTGAAGTTACAGACTTAGAATACTATGTGTTTGATTTTAATAGACCACTTAAAACACTAAACAAGTATTTAGATTTTAAATATAGGAATAGTGGGTGGAGCGCTGCAGATACTAGTGGTGCTTCTAGCTCTACTGGACTAGTATATTCGATAGTAAGGTCTACAGGAGTGTATGGCTCTTACCGTCCAGGCCTACCAGTTTACTGGACTTATTTCAATATTAATCAAACATTTAGTGGTATCACGTTAGCTACGAATGATTCACTAACAGAAATAGTATTAGATCAAAATAATGATTTTGCTTACAGTCTGGGCTTCGAGTATGTCCTTTCTAGCCTGCTTTCCTTTACAGGAAGATCTGTACCTTCTACACTAAATCAAGTATACAATGATGTATATAATATTGTGAATACAGATGTTATAGCAAATGTTAATGATGCAGTTTACGGGGTAAGAACTCTTTCTGGATATGATACTACTAGTCATTGGGCTCTTAGTCAAAATAGAGTAAGTACTTATCTAGGCAATAATCTCTATAGCTTAATCCAAGGCTATGAGTACATGTATAAGTATAATACATATAGAGAGTATCCATCTGATATCACTCAACCGACAGCCGCCGGTGCTGCCCGTCTACAGGCTATATTCTCTGGTATAGAATCTGTGCTACTGGATGGATATGATGCTGTGTATAATAATGTCCTACGTGGTGGATTAACCGAGCCAGATGTAGCTCTAACACTATATGGCTATGGATGGTATCTAAATAATTGGTATAAAAACTATGGCATCTGCTCGACACCCTACACTAGAGATTTTAGAAGTAACTTCTCTGGATTGTTTACTTGTGGATTAAAGCAACTAATAAAAAATCAGTTTACTGAGGATGGCCTACTAGAGATTAAATCTATTAATGGTAGTCCTGGTCCGTTCCGCGCTTCTGTGCCTTCCAAGATTCTATATCCATTAGGGGAAGCACTTAGATATAACTATGAAGAATGGAAAGGAGTGTCAGAAGGAATAGTCAGGTATCTGATAGATACCTATTCTGTTAGTGGACTCTACTATCAGGATCCATTCAAGCAATCTACCTTAGCTGGAAAGGAAGATGATGTGCTTGGCGGGCTGGCTGCCATGTACAGATCTATAGCTGGAACAGGAAGCTATCCTTCCTTTGAACCTATAAGTCAAGAATTTAACAGCCTTCGTTCCACACAATTCCTGCCTAACTTTTATAGCTATGACACTGGTAGCCCCACAGGTACTTGGGCTGGTGTTGGTAACGAACTATCTTTCTGGAAATACTACCATTCTGGGGATGTCGAAAGTAGCATAGCTGCTATTAAAGACATAGGTATTAACTGCATAAATATAAATCTAGACTATATGCTATGGATAGCTAATAGTTCTATATTTACTAATAACCTAGATCACCTATTCCGTACTTGCTACGATAATAGAGTTAAAGTAATACCATCCCTATTTGCTACAGCAGGTACTAGTGTACCGGCCGGTCAAGAAACTGCATACTACGGATATGGACATACAGGAGGTAGGTATACTTCTAGTTGGATCCGCGAAGTAGGAATGCTTACTGGTAATGGATCTGGAGAAACATATGTTACTTATGTTGTTAATAGATACAAAAATGAGCCAGCCCTCCTAGGCTGGAGTCCATTTAGTGAGCCAGTCCACTATGGCCAAGCTGTAGCTAACTGCTCTTCTGTCATATATCTGATTAGCTCTCTATGTGATAATCCTATTATATACAATGCATCTTATCCACTAAGTCAGGCTGATCTTGGTGGTGCTGCTGATGCAGATTCTGATCTAACTGGAGTTATCAGCCATTACTATGGTATTAGTTCTTACGAGACTGTGGATGATTATGCGTTCGTAGCCCCGGTAGATTCTGCTAGAGTATCCGCCATATCAATCCCAATACCGTGTAGCTCTAGTATATTCTTAGAAAATATAAACTTAAATAAAACAATTATTGCATCTAGCATGGGAGACGGAACATATAACGACTACGAACTCGCTGTATCACTAGTCAGTGATAACAATCTACCGGTCGTATTCTCTAATCTGTTTATTAAATCTGGTACAGAGGGTGGTTGTGTGTATAATACAACTGAAGCCAGAAACGTAAGACAGGTAAATAGTATTGAAGCTATGGCGACCTCGGCAGGTATTGCTACAGATAATCCATATACTCAGTTACGTTCTTTTACCAATAGATACTTCTATCATAGTGGGTATGTCCCTTCCTATACAGCAGAGAACCTGATCTCTGAAATCACTGGGTGGGCCAATAGGCCAATATCTACTCCATTTAGTTCTGCAAATACTGGTGAGTATGTCCGACAAATCGACTTACTCAATAAAGGACAAACTATTATCGATTACTTTAACTATAGTTATTGGGGTAGTGATTATGTTATACCAAGGTTACTATCCAATGAAGAATGTCATAATTTAGATTACTATAGGTCTACTTGGGCGCTGGCCAGTGGTCTTAACTATTGGACAATTAGTGGTGAGCAGGATCTAGAGTCATATGACAACTTCCTAACTAGCTGGGGTACATACCTAGGCGGACTATATACTCGTTTGAATATCGATGGTTAATTTTCTTGACAAACTGATTAGTACATTACCAGATTCGCAGAAAATTGCGATACGTTCTCTTATTGCCGCTAAGACCGCTGCAGGAGAATTAACGAGTATTCGTTCTAGACAGGATGAAGCTAGCACTATATATAATAGAATAAAATCTAAGCTTAGTAAGCAATTACTTGATCCAAGATATGCCGTGCGAGATCAGAAAATTTCTTCTGTAAATCATAACATGAATATGGAAGAAATCTATTTAGATCTCAATGCACTATATAGCGCTATTAATAATCTATACTTGCTTAGTAGTAAACAGGTTATTAACCTAAACAGTGAATACCTGAAGTCTCGCGCAGCTATAGAAAAACTGATTAATGATGTTAAGGTCTATTCCTTACGTAAACTACATCCAGAGTTTAATGAAGTCAAACTAATAGATTTCAATTCGGCCGCTAATAATAGCAGACGTCAGCCTATCGCAGAAGTTAATCCTAACACTAGATTACTCCAACTTAGGCCACTGCAGATTAATCGTTCTCAT
>JACCDG011713734.1_pt1 | contig 18668 bp, 15 predicted proteins | sample 7442471 | NCBI WGS metagenome assembly JACCDG01 (sample SAMN15323444, study PRJNA562643) | freshwater metagenome | isolation source: river surface water | place: USA:Blue River Watershed | collected 2017-08-17 | reverse complement strand
GATCTGCTACCCGCACTGGTGTTATCCGCCAGCTCACAAAAAGTCCAGGCGCACATAAAGGGAGGCGAAACGATCACTATCAGTGGCAATGGCCTGCGTTTTGCCGCTCGCAGCCTGAGCAACAAGACAAACCCGCAGAACCGTATCCGCCGTGGCGCTGTAATCCGGGCGCAGAAAAATTCCGATGGGGGCTGGAGTATCGCCCAGATTCCTGCAGCGGAAGCCGCATTTGTCTCAATCGACCCGGATAGTGGCGCACTTAAATCACTGATTGGTGGTTTCGATTTCAACCACAACAATTTCAACCACGTGACCCAGGCGTGGCGCCAGCCCGGCTCCAGCTTCAAACCGTTCATCTATTCTGCCGGCCTTGAAAAAGGCATTACGCCGTCTACGGTCATCAACGATGCGCCTCTGGCCATAGACCCGGCAACGATTGGTGGACAGAACTGGGAACCTAAAAACTTCGACGGCTCTTACTCCGGGCCAATTTCGATGCGTAATGCGCTGACAAAATCAAAAAACCTGGTATCGATCCGCATCTTGATGGCGATCACCCCTCAATATGCGCAGGAATATGTCACCCGCTTTGGCTTCGATCCCAAAAGTCACCCTCCCTACCTGACCATGGCGCTTGGCGCAGGCTCCGTCACACCTTTACAGATTGCCGGCGGCTACTCGATTTTTGCCAATGGCGGTTTTCGCGTAACACCATATTTCATCGACCGCATTGAAGATGGCAAAGGCCAGGTCCTGGCACGAACCGAACCGGAAATGGTCGGCAAAAACGCACAGCAAGTCATCGATCCACGCAACGCGTTCATCATGACCTCAATCATGGGGGATGTGGTGCGCCGCGGCACGGCGGCAAAAGCAGCAATACTCGGCCGCCATGATCTGGCAGGTAAAACCGGCACCACCAACGACCAGTTCGACGCATGGTTTGCCGGCTTTCAGCGCACAGTGGTAGCGGTGGCTTGGATGGGCTACGATCAACCCAGGTCGCTCGGCGGTTCTGAAACCGGAGGTCAGGCTGCACTGCCCATATGGATCAGCTATATGGGCAAGGCACTAAAAAACGTGCCGGAATATCAGCCAACCGTACCCGAAGGTGTAGTGGTGCAATCACACGATTCTGGCAACGGCATGACCAATGAATACTATTATCAGGAATATACCCAGACCAACCCCGAACTGCGGCTGGAACAGGGCAGCCAGAACAACGGGCAGGTACAGGACGAAGTCAAAGACATGTTGTTCTAGCAGCCTGTCTGACTTGAGCGATCGTAGCGAGCCGAGTAGGAAAACGAAGCCAGATTTGCCTGCTTTTGAGGCGCATAGCGGGGCTATGCAACGAGAAAACGGGTAAATATGGACTGTTTCTCCCACTGGCGCAGCAGATCAGTCTCAAGTCCGACTGGCTGCCAGCATGAGCGCCACCGGCGGGTGGCCCTTACAATAAAAACGATACAGGCAGCCAGCAAACATGCCCAAGGCTAAAGACAAAACCGGCAAGAACAATGCAATGCGCGAAAACATTGCCCATATCGCCGCCAGATTGATCGCAGTGGATGGCATAGAGGATTTTGCCCTTGCAAAGCGCAAGGCCGCGCATCAGGCGGGGTGTGATGACACCCAGAACCTGCCGACCAATAGTGAAGTAGAACTGGCGCTGAAAAGCTACCGTGAACTGTATTTCCGCGATGCCCACCCGCAACTGCTGAACACACTGCGACGCGAGGCTCTGCAGGTTATGCGGCAGTTCGAGCGACTTTCGCCCTATCTGGTTGGTTCGGTTCTGAACGGCAGTGCAGGCAGCTATTCCGACATCAACCTGCACATCTACAGCGATAATCCCAAAGAAGTGGAGTTATTTCTGCTTGATCGACACGTCCAGTACCGCCATCTGCCGGCACGCAGCGAGCGGGCACATCTGTGCGTCAATTTCTACAGCAACGACGTGCCTGTGACATTAACGGTATTCCCGGAAAATGATTTGCGCCGCAGCACCAATAAAGGCGAAAACAGCGCCCTGGAACGCGCACGTATCGATCAGTTACAAAAACTGATCGCCGACAGCAGCAGCGGGCAAACGAATGAACAGCTTCAGATGTTGACGAGTAGCGCAGGTTAAGTAGCCATGAAGAAATCCGATCAATTCACGCCCACCAGCGAAGTCAAGCCACTGCCGCAAGACAGCCAGTACCTGCTGCGCTCGAACAATGAGATCGTTTTCCTGCTCAAGGCGCTGGCAAAAAAACATGCGGCAATTTCCGCCTACTACACCAGCAATAATGATTTCGCTACAACCGCCCTGCTCGACGTAGACACCGGCACCAATCGCATCTACCTGGATCTGAGTCCAAGCCAGAGCGCCAATCTGGCGCTGCAATCGAGCCGACAGGTACTGTGTGTTACCGTGCACGACAAGGTGAAAGTGCAGTTTGATTTACCCGGCCTGCAACTGACGACACTGGACGGCCGCGAAGCATTTGTCGCGCCGATCCCCGACAAGCTGTTAAAACTGCAGCGGCGCAATTATTACCGGCTGTCGGTACCGTACAACCAGACACTGAAATGCACCATCCCGCTGCCGGATCAGATGCCGGTGGAAGTGGAAATCATGGACATCAGCCTTGGGGGCATCGGCATCATCGGCTACACACCGGAAATTCCGCTGGAACCGGGAATGGTGTACGAACACTGCAGCCTCAATCTGCCAGGCTTTGGTACGATCATCACCTCACTGCAGATTCGCAACAGTTTTGACTTCACGCTGCGCAGCGGCGTACATACGCGCCGCTCAGGCTGCACTTTTCTCGATCTCAGCCCGCAAACCGAAGCACTGATCCAGCGCTACATTCTGGAGCAAGAGCGCAAATACCGCTCCAAGCTGATGGATCTGGAATAAGGCGGCACCACAGCCAATCGTGCCGCCAAGTCGCCGAGGCCTTATTCAGCCAGCCACTGCGCCGCATCCAGCGCAAAATAAGTCAGAATGCCATCGGCACCCGCGCGTTTGAACGCCAGCAGCGATTCCAGCACACATGCCTGCTCGTTCAGCCAGCCATTCTGCGCCGCAGCCTTGAGCATCGCGTATTCACCCGACACCTGATAAACAAATGTCGGCGCGCCAAATTCGTCTTTGACCCGACGCACAATATCCAGATAGGGCATGCCCGGCTTCACCATCACCATATCCGCGCCCTCGTCCAGATCCAGCGCCACTTCGCGTAGCGCCTCGTTGGTGTTGGCCGGGTCCATCTGATAAGTATATTTATTGCCTTTGCCGAGATTGCCAGCCGAACCCACCGCATCACGGAACGGGCCGTAGAAACTCGACGCATATTTGGCCGAATAAGCCAGAATCCGCGTGTGGATCTGCCCCGCGCCGTCCAGAGCGGCACGCACGCTACCAATGCGCCCATCCATCATGTCTGACGGCGCCACGACATCAGCACCGGCGGCAGCGTGGCACAAGGCCTGCTTGCACAGCACTTCGACTGTTTCATCGTTCAGCACATAGCCCGCGTCATCAATCAGGCCATCCTGACCATGGCTGGTATACGGATCAAGCGCGATATCGGTGATGATCCCCAGCTCCGGAAAGCGATGTTTCAGTGCCTTGATGGTGCGTGGCACCAAGCCATCCGGATTGTAGGCCTCGGCCGCATCCAGCGATTTCAGGCTGGCATCAATGACGGGGAACAGCGCCAGTGCAGGCACACCCAGTTTCACTGCCTTCTCTGCCGTATCCAGCAAATGGTCAATACTCTGGCGAATCACACCCGGCATCGACGCCACCAGCTCTTTACGATCTTCACCATCCAGCACAAACACCGGATAAATCAGGTCATTGGCAGTCAATACATGCTCCCGCATCAAACGACGGCTGAAATCATCGTGACGCATGCGACGCAGACGGGAGGAGGGAAATTTACCGAAGATATTCATGTTGCAGCCTCGAAAGGGATCAATCAGAGAGTGTGCTATCCTGCGTCCTTTTGGGCCTGGGTAAACTGATGCAAGTCAAACCGACGCAGAAATTTTTTGCTCCCTGCCCGCGCGGACTTGAAGCCGTTCTGGCGCAGGAGCTCACCGACTACGGTGCCTCTTTCATCGAATCCACCGACGGTGGCGTGCATTTTAGCGGCGACTGGCTGGTTGGTGCAAAAGCCAACCTCAAAAGCCGCATTGCCAGCCGCATCCTGTGGCGTATCGCCGCCGGTGGTTATCGCAACGAACAAGATGTCTACAAACTGGCACACGAGTGTGAATGGCCGATGCTGTTCAGCCACGAACTGACCATCCGCGTCAACGTCGTGGCCCAGAAGTCGCCGCTGAAAAGCCTTGAGTTCGTAACGCTGAAAATCAAGGATGCCATCTGCGACCGCTTCCGCGAGGAACGCGACTGCCGCCCCAGCGTCGACACCCGCAATCCGGATGTCCGCATTCAGGCCTTCCTCGACGAACGTATCTGCACGCTCTATCTGGACCTCTCAGGTGAGCCGCTGTTCAAGCGCGGCCTGCGCCAGAGCGCCAACGAGGCACCGCTGCGCGAGAATCTCGCCGCCGGCATGCTCAAGCTATCAGGCTGGGTGCCGGGCACGCCATTGCTCGACCCGATGTGCGGCAGCGGCACCATCCTGCTCGAAGCCGTACAAATGGCGCTGAATATCGACCCAGGTCTGGGCCGCAACTTTGCCCTGCAGAAACTCAACAACTTCAATCGCCAGGCATGGGATCAACTGATTGCCGACAGCAAGGCGCAACAGAAACCCCGGCAGCCACTGCCGATCTGGGGTAGCGACAAGTTTGGCGATGCACTGAAAGCGGCTCGCGTAAATCTGCAGCAGGCCGGTTACGACGATCTGGTGCAGCTGCGTCAGGCAGATTTTGTTGGCTTGAGCGCACCCGCACCAGAAGGTGTGATTGTCAGCAACCCGCCCTACGGAGTGCGGCTGGATGAACAGGAACGCCTGGCTGCACTGTACCCACAAATGGGTGACACGCTAAAACGCAATTTTGCCGGCTGGCGCGCCTATTTCCTCACTGGTGATCCGGCACTGGCCAAGCTGATCCGGCTCTCCACATCCAAGCGTACCGTGTTGTTCAACGGCGCACTTGAATGCCGTCTGTTCGAGTTCAAGGTGGTGGCCGGCAGCAATCGCAAAGAAGCCCAGAAGCCAGCAACTTGAGCCGGCTCAAGCCCGCCGCATCCACTTGCCCGTGTTAAGACAAGCTTAAGCAAGCAGGCCTATGGTTGCCTCCAGTTTGAGCCCCGTTGGGCTCACCCGACTGGAGTTGATCATGCGCCTGCCGCTTATTGTTGCCGCCTTGCTGGTATTACCCGCCGCCCACGCCGCCGAACCTGAATTCACCCGTATCTGCATGAATGGCGAAACTGCCGGCAAAGGCAGCTGCCCCAGCCTGCCAGCCAAAGGCAGCGCAGCCAGCCAATGGGCCTGCAGTCAAGATATGAAAACCGGGCTGACCTGGTCGATCAACTCCCTGTCTGGCACCTGGAGCGAGGCCACCAGCGTCTTGCCGGCCAAAGCCAACGCAAATAAACAATGTGGCCTGAGCCAGGGTTGGCGCGCACCCACGCGCCAGGAGCTGCTCAGCCTGCATCGCAAATACCGCGAGAACGACCGCAGCGCCGGGGCTTTTGCCATTATCGCCAAGGGCCGCCATCCCAAGCCGGCCATCAATCTGGACTATTTTCCCGACACCCGATCCGACTGGTACTGGAGCAGCGACACGCTGGATCAAGACACCAGCTTTGCCTGGTACGTCTATTTCGCCGCTGGCCATCATAACCAGAGCAATGCCTACAGTGGCTTCAAGACAAGCCCGCATTACGTCCGGCTGGTAAATAGCGGCAGTTGAAGTTGAAGTTGAAGCTGAAGCTGAAGCCACAGCCGGCTACGGCAGAAACAGCGACACAACCATTCCGTTATGCTGTGCAAGCTACTGTTTTTGCTGAGCTGGGCGAGCTTTTTACGCTTGACAGCCGTCAAGGAGGAACAGGCAGGCTTGCGGCATAGTAACCGGTTCAGTCATTCATCAGGCTTTGCACCATGGTCAAATCACAGGAAGCGTTCAATTTTTATTCCCATCTGGCCGGCATGCTGGCGGCAGCCATCGGCACCTTCTTTCTGATGGCCAGGGCCGGGCACTCTGGCTCGTTACTGGTCACCGCCAGCGTTTACGGCCTGTCGGTGGTGTTTCTGTTTCTGGCCAGTTCGCTTTACCACGCCTTCAAAAAGCAGGAAAACGAGCTGTCGTTCTGGCGCCGGCTGGATCGCTTCGCCATTTTCATCATGATTGCCGGCTCGTACACCCCGGTCTGTTATTTCTTCATGAACGATGAATGGCGCGTGCCGATGATTGCGATCCAGTGGGGACTGGTAGCATTCGGCATCCTCTCGCAGATTTTCTTTCCCCGCGCGCCACGCGTTGTATTCACTGCCATCTACATGACCATGGGCTGGCTGTTGCTGTTGCCAATGCAGCAGGTGCTGGCGGCGATGACGATTTCGCAGCAGACGCTGCTGTTTGCAGGCGGTGCGGCATTTACACTGGGCGGCTTGTTCTACGCACTGAAACGCCCCCTGATGCGGCCCGGCATTTTCAGTTTTCATGAACTGTTTCACGTGATGGTGTTGATTGGAGCCAGCTGCCACTATGCAATGATCTACAGCGCATTCGACGCCGCCGGCGCAGCCTGATGGGCGAACAGGAACGCGAGCTGGAAACACTGCTGGCGCAGGAGCTGCAGCTGTTCGAAGATGAGTACGACCGACACTATCTGCCGGGCGAAACCAAACCGCACGATATTGGCCGCCCCTACCTGCTGCGCCACCCAGCCGCCCGTACCGGCGTCTTGCTGGTACACGGGCTGATGGCAGCACCGGAAGAAGTCCGGCAACTGGCCGACTTCATCCATGCCCAGGGGTACACCGTCTACGCACCACGCATGGCCGGCCACGGCACCTCGGCGCTCGATCTGGCGCAGCGCAGCCCGGCTGAATGGATTGCTTCCGTGGAACGCGGCCATGCCATCCTGCAATGTTGTTGCGAACGGATCGTGGCAGCCGGGTTCTCCACCGGTGCGGCAATCATGCTGCAACAGGTGATTCAGCACCCCAACGCCTATGCCGGTCTGATATCCATCAGCGCCCCGCTCAAATTCAAGAAATTCTCTGCCCGATTTGCCCGGCCGCTGGCCACCTGGAACCGCTGGTGCCAGGCGGCCGGCCTGCCGCAACTGGCAATCCCTTTCGCCACCAATCACGCCGACAACCCGCACATCAACTATCTGCGTTGCCCGGTGCGCAGCATTGCCCAGATCCAGCAACTGATGCGTTCGCTCTATCGCGGCCTGCCAGGCGTAAGCATTCCTGCGCTGGTCATCCATGCCGACGAAGACCCCAAGGTGGATGTGCAAAGTGGCCGGGACATCCATGCCCGGCTTGGCTCTGCCAACAAACACTACCGGGAGATCGCCTTCCGGCAGCACGGCATCGTGCGTGGCGACATAGCCCGACAAGTATTCGCCGAAGTGGGTGCGTTTTTGCGCGCTTTGCCAGATGAGCCAGGCCAGAATCACCAGGCATCTGCCTGCGAGGCAATACCAGCGCGCCCTGCAGCCATGCCTGCAAGGCAATACCAGAGCGGCTTGCAGCAGCAGTAACAATGCCCGGCAAAACCGGGCATTGTTGTATCAGGCACTGCAGGTCATTCAACCGTAACGTTTGTCTGCCACAAACGGGTTGCTGCGGCGCTCGTCACCGAAGGTGGACATCGGGCCGTGGCCGGGGATGAACTGCACTTCGTCGCCGAGGGTGAACAGCTGCTCGCGGATCGAGTTGATCAGCGTCTGGTAATCGCCGCCGGGGAAGTCGGTGCGGCCAATCGAGCCCTCGAACAATACATCTCCCACCCAGGCAGTTTTGCTTTCCGGGTCGAAGAAAATCACGTGTCCTGGCGTATGCCCCGGCGCCTGGCGCACCTGCAACGTGACATTGCCGACAGTGACAGTGTCGCCCTGTTGCAGCCAGCGATCCGGCGTAAACACCTTGGTCTGACCGAAACCAAACATCTGCGCTTGCTGCGGCAGTGCATCAATCCAGTATTTGTCGGCCTGATGCGGGCCTTCGATGGGCACTCCGAGTTGTTCTGCCAGCGCGGCAGTGCCGCCAACGTGATCCAGATGGCCGTGGGTAAGCAGGATTTTTTCCAGCGTCACGCCTTGCCGCCTGGCTTCGGCCAGAATCAGCTCGATGTCGCCGCCCGGATCAACCGCTGCAGCACGTTTGGTTTGATCACACCAGATCAGCGAACAGTTCTGATCAAACGGGGTGACGGGAATGATGGCAAATTTCAGCATTATTTGACCTCGCCTGGTTTGGCAATTTCAGCAGGTGCGGCGGCGGCCTTTTTCGCCTCGGCTTTGGCAAAGTCACCGGCATAGGCCAGCGTCAGCTTGGCCGGGTCGATGTATTTGCGCATGGTATCCAGCACTTGTTGTGGCGTCAGCGCTTTCAACCGCTCTTCAAAACCGGCAACAAAGGCCATGTCGCGGCCAATGCGCTGGTAGGCCGCCAGCGTGCCGGACAAGGCCCCATCCTGAGCACGACGCAACTGGTTGGATTGCAGGATGCCGGATTTGGCCTCGGCAATTTCCTGTTCGGTAAAGCCGTCCTTCAACACCTTGTCCAGCTCTTCGCGGAAGCCGGCCAACAGCTTGTCGAGATTCTCCGGCGCATAGATGGCATAAGCGCCGAAACTGCCGGAAGGCTCGTCAGCGCTGGCGCTCAGATACGAGCCGGCACCGTAGGACAAACCGTCTTTCTGGCGCAGGCGGCTGGCCAGACGCGAGTTGAGGAAGCCACCGCCAAGAATGTAGTTACCCACGGTGAGCGCCGGATAATCTGGCGAATTGTCCTGCAGGGGCAACGGCAACGCCGCCAGGAAGGTGGCGTTGGCCTTGTCCGGGGTTTCCAGCTTCATGGTGGCGGGCTTGACGTCCTTGAATGGATCACCCACGCGGCTGTAGGCCGCCTTGCTGCGCCAATCGCCAAACAGGGATTTCAGCTGGGCTTCCACCTGCGCCTGGTCGAAATCACCAACCATGCCCAGCTGCGCATTGCTGGCGCCGTAGAAGTTGCCGTAAAAACGTTTCACCTGCTCCAGCGTCAGCGACTGCACGGCGGCGGCATCTTCTTCTACGGTGCCGATATATCGCACATCACCTTTCGGATAAATATTGAAGTGGCGCGCCAGTGCACGTTGCGCCACGGCATCCGGCTGCTTGCGGCTGGCTTCCAGATCGGCCAGCACCTGCTTGCGCATCTGCTCGAACTCATCTTTCGGAAAACTTGGCTGACGCAGGATTTCACGCATCAGCCCCAGCACCTGCGGCACGTTCTTGCGCACGGTTTCTACCGATACAGTGGCAACCTGGCCCTGGCCGGAAACACTCATCTTGGTGCGCAGACGATCCAGCTCTTCGCTCAACTGCTGACGGGTGTATTTGCTGCTGCCACGGCTGAGCATGCCTGCGGCGAAGCCGCTGACGGTGCGATTGCCGGACAGCGATTTTTCGTCGCCAAAATGCAGATTGAAGCTAAGGAATACCGTCTCGCCACGGGTTTTCTTCGGCAGCAGCGCCAGCTTCATGCCGTTGGGCAGCGTCGATTTGAGGGTACGGGCGTCAATATTCTGCGGGCTGGCGTCAAACGCCTCACCCTCGGCCATCGGTGGCTTGCCTTTGTAATCCTTCACCATCTCGTCAACGCTGGCCACGGCCGGCACTTCAACCTTGGAGGGTTTTTCCGTCGGCACAAAATGGCCAAATGTCCGGTTGCTTGGCTGCAGATAGGTTTGCGCCACGCGATTGACGTCGGCGGCGGTCACCGCCTCGATACGGTCGCGATAGAGGAAGAACAGGCGCCAGTCGCCCTTGGCAATGGATTCCGACAGGGCAATGCCGAGCCGCGCCGGATCGTTGACGGTTTTTTCGAAATCATTGAGCAAGGATGCTTTGGCGACGGTCACTTCCTGCTCAGTCACCGGTTTGCGCTGGCTGTTTTCAATCACGTCCAGCAGCGTCTTGCGGGCCTCGCTGGCAGCATCGCTCTTGCGCAAATCGGCGCTGAACAGCAGATAACCCGGCTCGGCCATGCCGAAAGCGTCGGCACCAGCGCCGGTCGCCTTTTTGCTTTCCACCAGCGCCTTGTGCAAACGGCCGCTCGGGGTGCTGCCCAACACCTCCGACAGCACCGAGATCGGCGCAAAATCCGGATGAGAGGCAGCAGGGATGTGATACAGCACATTCATGATCTGCGTGTCGCCCACCCGCGTCAGCGTCACCTCACGTGCGCCATCCTGCGGCGGCTCGACGGTGTAGGTGGGCTGCAGCACACGGCTGGGGCGCGGAATGGCGCCGAAGTATTGCTGGATCCAGGCCAGTGTCTGCGCTTCGTCAAACTTGCCTGACACCACCAGCACCGCGTTGTCTGGCTGATAATACTTGCGGTAGAAGGCCTGCAGATTGTCGATCTGCACCTTTTCCACATCGCTGCGCGCACCGATGGTGGATTTACCGTAGTTGTGCCACTGGTAGGCACTGGCCGCCACTTTTTCCCAGAGAATGCGGCCCGGACTGTTTTCGCCGCGTTCCATCTCGTTGCGCACCACGGTCATTTCGCTGTCCAGGTCTTTTTTGGCAACCAAGGAATTAACCATGCGATCCGCCTCCATCTGCAATGCCCATTGCAGGTTGGCATCGCTGGCGGCAAAGGTTTCGTAGTAGTTGGTGCGATCAACCCAGGTAGTGCCATTCGGGCGCATGCCACGTTTCGACAGCTCCTGCGTGATGTTGCCGATGCTTGGCGTGCCTTTGAACAACAAGTGTTCCAGCAGATGTGCCATGCCGGTTTCGCCGTAGTTTTCGTGGCGCGAGCCGACCAGATAGGTGATGTTGACGGTGGTGGTCGGTTTCGACTGATCGGCTGCCAGCACCACACGCAAACCGTTGGACAAACGGTATTCGCGGATGCCCTCCACTTCCGCCACTTTCTGCAGCTCCGCCTGCGGCTGGCTGGCAACAACAACTGCCGGCGCATCAGCCAGCACCAGCGGGGATTCGAATGTCAGGCACAACGCGGCCAGAACGGCCAGGCCCAAAGGCTTCAAACGCATGTTATCTCCTAGTTGATGCTCGTCGAACGTTTTGAGCTCGGCTTATTTATGAGGTTCCCAGTCACCCGCCGCCACCGTCAACAAACCGGCGTTGCCCATGATGCGGCGCAGACTGGCGTTGACCTGATCCAGCGGTAATGCCGCCAGCTGTTTTTCCAGCTGAGCGGTGAAGTCCAGTGTGCGACCGAGGCGCAGTTGCTCCAGTAACATTCCGGCTAGCACGGCATCATCGCTGCGTGCCAGGTGCATCTCCTTGAGCAGCCCGGAGCGGGCATCGCGCAGCTCCTGCTGGCTAATGCCCTGCTGCACCCAGCGCTGGAACTCTTCGCCAAACGCGGCCTTGAGCCGGGCAAAATTCTGCGGCGCGCAACTGGCGCTCATTTGCCATGCGCCGCTGGCCTCGTCGCTACCTGCCATCAGTTCGGCACCCGCACCATAACTGAGCCCCTCTTGCTGACGCAAGCGCAGCATCAGCCGCGAATTCAGGCCTCCGCCCTGGCCAAACACATAATTGGCCAGCAGCAGCGCCGGATAATCTGCCGAGGCATCACTCAGCGGCAAAGGCAGCGCAGCGGAAAACCAGGCACTGGCCTTGTCCGGGGTATTCAGCTGCAGCGCCACCGGCGCTACCGGGCGATAGGGGTCGGGCACGCGTTGATAGGCAAATTTCGGCTGCCAGTCGCCCAACAGTTGCTGCAGGCGTGTGCCCAGTGCGCTGCCGTCAATCTCGCCGATCACCGCCAGCTGCGCTGCCGCGGCACCAAAATAGTCGGCATGAAAACGGCTCACTTGCGCCAGCTGCAGATTTCTCACTGCCTCGATCTGCTCGTCAAAACTGGCCACGTGGCGAATATCGCCGGCCGGATAAGGGTCAAGGCGCTGCGTCAGCACGTTGTAGCCGAGCGTCATCGGATCGTTGCGCGCCTCGGCCAGCTGGTTCAGCCATTCCTGCTGCAATTGGGCAAATTCCGCCGGCGCCAGGGCTGGCTGGCGCAATATTTCTGCCAGCAGTGTCAGCGTCGCATCCAGATTGCTGCGCCGCACCTGCAACAGCAGGCTCAACCCTTGTGCGTTGCCGTGAATGCTCAGGTTGGCGCGCAGCTGATCCAGCGCCTGCGCCAGCTGGCGTCTGTCCTTGCGCTGCGTGCCACGCTGCAGCATGCGCACTGCTGCCTCGCCAGCGGTGGCCTGCCCCTGCAGGCTGTTGACGTCGCCAAAATGCAGTTGCAGCGCCAGTGTGACCTGATCGCCACGATTACGTTTGGGCAACAGCGCCAGCTGCAAGCCACCGGGCAGGCGGCTGCGCTGTATGCGTGCCTCGATCTTGGCCGGCGTTGGGTCGAACGCCTCGCCCAGTGTTGGTGCGGCCTTACCGGCATAGTGTTGCAGCATGGCCGCGGGATTGCTGCGCGGCGGGATATCGGCACGCTGCGGCGCATTGTCGGGAACAAAATGGCCCAGCGTGCGATTGCTCGGCAACAAATAAGCCTGCGCCACGCGTTGCAGGTCGGCCGCTTGCAGCGCTTCGACCCGATCACGCTCAAGATAGAACAGCCGCCAGTCGCCGCGCGCCACATAGTCAGAGAGATTCAGCGCCAGATTGGCCGGGTCGGCAACAATCTGCTCAAACTGGTTGAGCCAGGCGGCGCGCGCGGTGTTGAGTTCATCCTCTGCCACTGGCTGGGTCGCCACGCCCTCCAGCACCTGCAGCATGGCCTGGCGCAGCTTGCCGGCATCGGCATCGCCGCTGGCCTTGGCGGCAAACGCGACATAGGCCGGGTCAAACAATGCGTAATGCAGTGCGGAAATCTCGCTGGCGAGGCCACTTTCTACCAATTGCCGATGCAAACGACCATTCGGCGTGCCGCCCAGCACTTGCAACAGCAGCGCCAGTGCAGCGCTGTCCGGGTGCGCGCCGTCCGGCACGTGGTAGAGCGCACCAAGCAATTGCGTGTCGCCAGCCCGCCGCAGGGTGACTTCGCGTTCGCCATCCTGTTGTGGCTCACGGGTATACAAACGCGGCAGCTTGCGTGCCGGCTTGGGCAATGCGCCGAAAGACTGCGCCACCCACTGTTTGGCGCGGGCTTCGTCAAACCGCCCGGCAATCACCAGCACCGCGTTGTCCGGCTGGTAATACCGCTGGTAAAACGCCCGCAGGCGGTTGATGTCGACGTGTTCCACATCGCTGCGTGCGCCAATCGTATCCTTGCCATAGTTGTGCCACAGATAGGCGGTGGCGGCCATACGCTGCAACAGGATGGTAAAACCATCGTTTTCGCCGCCTTCCATCTCATTGCGCACTACTGGCATTTCACTTTCAAGATCAGCCTTGCGCAGCCGTGCATGCAGCATGCGGTCGGCTTCCATCTGCAGCGCCCATTGCAGATTGGCGTTGCCCGCTGGAAAGGTTTCGAAATAATTGGTGCGGTCGAACCAGGTGGTGGCGTTGGACATCATCGCCCGCCGCGTGAATTCGCTGTCGATGTCGGGATTTTTCGGCGTGCCTTTGAACAGCAAGTGTTCCAGCAGATGCGCCATGCCGGTTTCGCCGTAGTTTTCGTGGCGAGAACCGACCAGATAGGTGATGTTGACGGTGGTCGATGGCTTGCTCGGATCGGGCGCCAGCAACACCCGCAGACCGTTGGCCAGACGAAATTCGCTGATGCCTTCCACCTGCGTCACCGGCTGCAGTGGCGCGGCCGTTGCCGGGGCCAAGCTGGCAGTCAGGATCAAAGCAAAAACAACGGCGGAAACATTGCGCAACAACAAACGGGCAGACATAAGTCACTTCAGACAGCAATCAAGCGAGTGATGCTAACTGGCTTGTGCGCCACTGCCAAGCCTGGTTTCAATCGCCACCGCTGCAGCCGCTGCTGCTGCAACTGCCGCCGCCGCTATCGCCACCACCGCTGTCACTACCAGAATCGGCGCCATTCGCAGCGTCGGACGAGGCATCGCCACCGAACCAGCTACTGCCGCCACCGCTGCAACTGGCGCAACCGCTGTCGCTGCCAAGATCAGCGCCACAATAACTGCCGCTGTTGTCAACGCCCGGCAAACGGCAATCCGGGCGGTAAACAAAGCCGTTGGCAATGGCCAGCAGCGCATCCAGCTCGAATAGCAGCGGCAAGCGGCTCGGCTTGCCCGGCTGAATGCCCTCTTCCTTGCACGCCAGATGCCACGCCCTGCGGATGGCACCACGCTGCTGGCGCGGCCCGCCCATTACCACTGCCGGGGTGTGGTGCAGATAATGGCCAAATGCACGTTGGCAGAACTGCTGATAGTTGCGGGTATAGAGAATGAAGTTGTGCCACAACTCATCCACCACCTGCGACGGCATCGCCACCGCCTGCTTGTTGGCAGCCAGCGAACAACGGAAAAACTGCCGCAGCCCCGCCTCCACCAGCGCCAGCTGCTTGTCGTCCAGCGCCGGATAAGTCTGGCGCACCCGCTGCAGCAGGCCGGCGGGCAGTTGATAATTGTCGATGAACTGTTGCCGCGATCGCACGGCAGAACGCCGCCACAACAGGGCGGCGGCAAAGCCGGCAAAAGCCAGGGGAATGAGGATAGTGAGCCACATCTGGGCACTATAGCCAAAAGTGTGGCCAACGTTGATCGTGCGACCCAGCCGGATTCAGGCACCGCCCTGCAGCCCGCTCTGGTATTGGCTCCCAGCCTTGTCTGCAGCCCAATACCAGCGCGGGCTGCAGGGCGCGCATTAGGGAATGCGCAACCAGAAATCCGCATCTACTTGAAGTAATACACAATTCCAAGCGAGGTTAAATCAACGTCTTCGGTCAATGTCTTTTGTTTATCGCCAATATTCGTATATCGTTCCCATTCCAAACGGAGCCCGATATTTCTTGCGACGTTTAGCTGTCCGCCAAGTCCATACGTAGATGTGGCAGATGAAGAGGTAACACTTCTTCCGGCGTTGGTTAGTGCTGCGCTGGCTGTTGTATTTGCAATAAACAATCCAAATTTACCAAAAACAGCCCAACGATCACCAAACGCATAACTGCCAATTGCGTCTAGACTAACCCCGGAAGACTTCACATTACCATCCATTGCAGGGTTCGCCGGGTTTGATGATGTCCCATGGATCTCCAGCTTACCCAGATTTACGTAGCTTCCTTCGATAGCAAAATTTTGTGAGAATTGATAGCCGACGTTCAATTTATAACTTGAATCCCTGCTTTCCGCAGTGCAGCTATGTGACAGCCCCACATTGCCCATTACGTCCTTACAGCTATCCGTATTGAAATCGTAACCACTACCGCCAATACTTGCGCCAACCATCCATGTATTTGCTTCGGATGACATGGCATCATGTGCGAAAATGGCTAAAGATACAACGCAAACGGTACCGCCCATTTTTCTAGATTTTTTAGCTAGATACATAACGCTCTCCACACATAATATAACAGCTCAAATCATGACAAATAGATATCACCTATCTGAAGTCAGACCATCCCAAACATCAACATCCAAAGATCAAAATTGTCATTGCACGCTCATTACATTCGACACATAAACTTCATTGGGAACTTCTGACAATTTTTCACCCTGAACCTCTAGTTGTTCAAATGGGTTTGTCACTATTACACCCCACACTTCATCAATCTTGCCAGAAAACTTTAGAGGAATATCAAAAACTCCTTTTTTTGCATACCTTCCGGCAAAAAACCGGGGGAAATCATCGTTACTTAACCCTATTGACACTTGATTATCACCATTAAATAACACAACCGCATATTTCGCTAAGCCTAAATCAGTTTTTGGCTTAGCAAGAATAGCTAATTCTACGGAAAGGGCACACCTCTCTTTACAATTATTATTAACTTGCTTAATAGCAAGAGGGCGCCGGGATTTTTCTATCCCATCAACCTGCGTTATTTCCTCATACTGCGGCTCTTTAAATAGCTTATCCGCGCCAACATTCAAAACTGAACGCCATGAAAGAATGCTAAACGGCGGCTCTTCGGCAAAATTATCATTTGCAACGTCATTTCTTCTTAAGAAGAGAAGAACATCATGGCGTCCGCTTTTGCTTTCGGGCAGGCCGATATTAACAATCCTATCAAATCCTGTGGCTAATTTTATTTTATGAGCGCTGTCTGTTTCCCCGTCCACGCTGAAATAAACTTGTCGATAGTCTATAAGGCAGTACATTGTATATTCCGCATCCACTTCTAGCGTACTATGGATTAGAATTTTGCCAGTGAACTTCGCGCCTTCATTAACATAGAAGTTTCGCTGCAATCTGTTTGGTTTGAACTCTGGGTCACCAAGAACAGAAATTAGAATTCCTTTCTGGCCGCTTGACAGGAAGTAGTCAATAATTTCTCGGTTAAAAGTTGTTGGTGTAACTTCGGATGATCCATTGAAATTATCAGCCAAGCCCGGGAGATGATAGCCCATTGCCATTAAAAAAAGGCAGGGTATAACCCTGCCGAATTGTTCTATAAAATTCAATATCTTATCTTTTCGCATATGGAGTTATTGGCAACCGCTTACAGAAGTTGAGTTCCACTGTACGCCCCATTTCTCGGCGTAATGTTTACCATATGCCCCACAAACGTTTGAACCAGAACCTGCTTGCCAACCATTATCATTGGCACTGACTGCGTTAGTGTTGAATGCAGTATTTTGTGCATGCAGGTAAAACCCGCCATTTGTATGGACATCTAAACTGATCTTGTCGACGATGAGCGGAGGTTGACCACATGCATTTGGATCGGTTTGGCCACCGTAGTATGTGTGGCTTTCTCCATCGACGCGAGCATTAATATACCAACCCGGTATGCCATTCCATTTCCAACTATGGCTTCCGCTTAACCACCAAGTATTGCAGGAAGTTGCGTCTGCAGTAGCGAGCGTTCGAAGCTGATCTGGAATTTTAGCCCCTTGTGCTTGCAATTCATCCAGCATCGCCTTTTTTGATGGTTTGGCGCTATGCGTAGTCGCCGTCCCTGCTCCCGATGTTGGCTTTGTTGCAGCACTTGGTTCTTCTGCTGGGCGAGCCAATAGTGTGCCACTCAACACACATGCAGATAACGACGCAATCAGAATCAATTTACACTTTTCCACAAATCCTCCAATGCTCAAAATTATTTAAGATATCTTGCCAATTTCAAGAAATGATTATTATCAATATCAATGATGAGCCCTACGCCGGCATATCGATAATTGGCCAGCGTTGACGCCTAAATATGAACCAAACGCGCAAGCTTTTAGCCCCATCCATTTACGATTGATGCTGATACTCTAAGCAAAATTTCGCGACGCTCATACTGGCCAGCCGGCATATTGCATTTTTTCAAGCAATGTGATACCAATAACCGGAAAACATGCTTTATGCATACGCAATCAACAATATCCATATATGACAACACTCACACATATACCATTGACAGGCCTAGCGCAGGTAAATGACGAAGACTCGTTGCGAAGCTGGGTAAGATTTGAGTTAAGAAATGTATTTCCTCATCAATGTTGCGTGCTAAGTGCAGCATTGCCGGGAATAAACGGCATGAAAAGCAGCTTAATTGGTGTAGATTTTCCTGACGAAGCCCTGAGATCCATCATCAGCGCTGGAGGAGGAATTGATACCCCAGTCGTTCGACGCTGGAGGTTGCAGGAAACCCCTCAACTTTTTGATGCCAATAACCCATGGGAAGCTACGTGTAATATCTGGTTAGCAAAGTTCAGATACTTTGGCATGCGAAATACCGCAGCACATGGGATGTTTGACCCCGCAACAGGTTTTACTTCCTATTTTAGCTTCCTGAACGTACCAGACATTAATGATAGCAATCTCAAATCCTCGTTGATTGAACTTCAACAGCCGCTTTCTGCGGTTCTCTTACGACTGCTTGCAAAAAATCACATTATGCCCCGCCCTGCTATTGATTGCGGCCTGTCAAAGCGGGAGCAGGAAATCGCCTGGTGGGTTACCAGAGGAAAAAGCAATTGGGAAATTGCAATGATAGTTGGCATTTGCGAAAGCACCGTGAAATTCCATGTCGCCAATTTGTTGCGCAAACTTGAAATCAATTCCAGATCACAACTAAGCGAGGCGATATACCAGCGCGAAGATTAAATTTTTCGCGCTATCAGGCTGGCGAAATAATTCGCCTTGTATTTATGTGAATTCATTTGTGAGGTTCGCTGGCAAACAGACGCCAATAACTTGATGCGCCCGTTATCCAATCACGGCAAGGCGCTTCCATTACATGGCAGACGCAGCCCGCTCTGGTATTGGCTTGCAGCCTCGCCTGCAGAGCAATACCAGAGCGGGCTGCAGGCAAGGGGGATGATTAGCGGCAGGATCAGGCGGCGGCGAGGCTGCCGGTTTCGACGGCGACGATGGCTTTGGCCTGGTTCATGTCTTGGGCGTAGCCGCTGGCGTAGAGGCAGCAGGCGAGCTGGTTGACGATGGGAGTGGGCAGCGGCGCCTG
>JACCDG011842801.1_pt1 | contig 18676 bp, 19 predicted proteins | sample 7442471 | NCBI WGS metagenome assembly JACCDG01 (sample SAMN15323444, study PRJNA562643) | freshwater metagenome | isolation source: river surface water | place: USA:Blue River Watershed | collected 2017-08-17 | reverse complement strand
TCCTCCGCTGTATGAAAACCACAATAACATTCGTGGAGGATGCTATAGTCTTCGTATCAATCGTGCAAAGTCAGCCAACTACTTTTTCCTCTATACAATCGCCGCCATGCTCGGCGTTGTCGTCAATGACACTGAGAATGTAATTCAGGGAGTGAGCATTTCTCCCAAGCGAGTCATTGAGAAAAATCAAGTATACAATGTTATTAAAGTATGGAATAAGGATTCCATGAAATACAAAGATATCGCGCAACTCTTGAAACTCGATAATGTGCAAGCATCAAGTGAAATCATCTATACGCCCCATGTTCAGAAGAAACTTTAAGAAGTGCGTAGATGAAACTGACAAACTTCCCCATGTGCAGCTGGTGGAAGAAGCTTCCAATTTCGAAATGCCTGTACAATAAGATGGCCAACTTGATCATCATGATTTAGCATCCAGAAACAAGTGATTTGTTCATCCCTTGTATCTGAATATTCAACTGTCATAGCTTCTCCCGCTGCAATATAAGTGCCCTGGAGATCAATACATAGAGATACTTTGCAATGTCGTTGTAGAATATCTTTTTCAAGAAATTCTACAATGGCTGTAATACGAGTTGCCACTTCCACGAGTTCATCTTCTGTGTAAAGAGGCTCCATTGTTATTTTATTGCTTATTACGAATGGGTGCAAGTACCAATTTTACCTCGCCAAGGTTGGCAACCGTGTAGCGAATAATGAGAGGGAAATCGTTCTTAAGATACATCTCAATAGCAGGGCACAGATTCGTGCACTTCGTGAAGAGTACCAAGTGCTTGAGCTGGAAGATACCCTGAACAATCTCGTTCGTCTTTGAAGTGCGCTGTACCTTCATGGAAGTATTCTCACTAATGATTGTCTCCTGCTCTGCAAAATCGCCGATGCACTTGAAAATGAGATCTGAACCAGAGGAAGTGATCTCCACCTTCTCACCGTCACCGAGACCATTCATATCACGGCACACCTTCTGGAAATCCGTAGAAGGCATGCGAATAATTGATGTGAAAGAAAGGCTTGGAATCTGGATCTCATCCACATTCGTATCAAAGATCTTCAAGAAGTAGTTCGTCGTGGTCGCCTTATCTGCGTTCTCCATCTTAATGCCAAGTTTGTTGGGATTGGACGCGGGTAAATAGAGAGTTAGAGAATCATTATTGCCCATCGTCTTGATGAGCTTGAACAGATAGATCATATTAATACCGAGGACATGCTTTGCTGGACAATAATACTCATTAAAACGATCAGAGTGGAGACGAAGATGCACAAGAACTGTGTGTGTCTCGTCCATCGCCATAATCTTCACACCTGTTGAATCAAACTCAAGATTCGCCTCTGTAAGAATCTCCTTAAGAGCCTCTATAAGAGTGCGAAACGCGGCCGCTTGAATGGTCTTCATCTCAAAGAGATTTCCATTTGCGTTGGATTGCACTGACATACTAGTACCGCAAAGGCTTGGGGCTTTAGACCAAATATTGTACCTACCACTTGAAGATCTTTTTGAATCCATTGCTGATTTTGTTTCCAGTATCTTTGAGTGTGTTTCCTACAGTATTTGTTGTAGTAACAACTTGGTTTGCAACTACCTTGCCATCATTTGCAATTTGATTTGTATTGACTGTTGCACTTACATCAATATCAAGGCCAAGTCCTGCTGCGACATCACCACTTACACCAACGGTAATCTTACCATTCTTCATCGTGGCCTCTGCAGACCCACCAGCACTTACGTGTTCTCCAATGGATACGCCAGTGCCGCCAGTAATAGAACCTTCACGAAAATGTTCAGTGCCTTGGACATCTACACCAACAGCAGTGCCAGAACTGAAGTTTGCACCAGTATCTACACCATTCTTTCCTGCAGTCATGTGGGCATCTGCCTCTGTACCTGACTTTGCATAGACATCTACACTTCCAGCCACACCTACACCTTCGTAGTCTACTTCCCCTGTTGCTGTTGTGTGAACCTCTGCGCCATTGAAGTAATTTACAGACGCATTTACATTGTCGCCGTCAAATCCTGCACTTGCACCAGCTTCTGTACCAATCTTTGCTGTGACGCCGATGGAGGCGCTCCCATACTCACTGCTTGCAGATACACTGGCGCCAGCCTCTGCAGTATTAGAAATAGAACTCATCTCTATAATTGGTTTAGAAAGATGAGTTTAGACCTGTGTAGAACCTTACTTTAGTTTCCGTGTCTTTCTTGATTTCTTAAAAAACGCACTAGTATTATCCTTGGCAGGTTCAATGCTTCCCAGTTTGTAGTCTTGTATTGATGCAAGAACTTCTTTTGTATTGTTGCGATTCATAAACTCTTGAAGATTTTTAGTCGTTTTATCAAGTTTTTCTCGTGTTTCTGCTTGATTCTCTGGTCTTTGGCGATGTCTAGATGTTAAACATCTTTTATAGTTTCCAATCCGTCGTTTCAAAACACGAATTGTTTTCAAGACATTTCTGCGTTTTGTATTTTCGGGAAGTGCAGGAGGTTCCAGATTTAGATTTGACATATTATTTTCATTTACATATCGCTTCCAGAATAACCTTTCATTCGTGGTCGGCGGCATCCTACTTCTATTGTAAAATTGATTCATTCAGGTCTAGCAACTTTGTAGAGTCAAATGTCTGCGGAGGAATGCAAGGACTGCTGCCCAGATTGCAACAAGGAAGAAACTGTAGAGAAGAAACTAGACTATCTCATTGAACTGCAGCGTCAAACGAATGCATTTCTAAAGTCGATTGCGGTGTCCAATCAAGCCATTGTGACAGCACTGAATCGCCTCTCTGGATGTGTTACTGGTGGGTGGGATGAGACGAGTATTCAGTATCTTCAGGTGCGTAAGGTATAAAGGACAATGCTTCCTTTTTTAACGACTCCCATAAAATTGGAGGCTGCCTAAGCCCCCTCCCTGAGTATAGTCAAGATGGCACACCAGTATAAGAAGCTTTCCCAGCTAGAGCATATTCTGCAGCTGCCTGATACCTACATCGGCAGTGTAGACACGCATCTGGAGTCTCGGTGGGTGTACGATGATGCCTCCTCTAAGATGGTACACCGTGCCCTGAACTTCAACCCTGGCTTCTACAAGCTCTTTGATGAGATCATCGTCAATGCTCGTGATGCGCTCGTTCGTAGCAAGTCAGAGTCAGGAAAGACGCCTATCAAGAAGATTGCTGTGAGCGTTGTAAAGAAGGAGGATGGCAGTCTCGTAGTAGGTGTCGAGAATGATGGCGACGGCATCCCCATTGAAGAGCATCCAGAGTACAAGGTCTATGTCCCTGAACTCATCTTTGGCCACCTTCTCACGAGCAGCAACTATGACAAGGGCGAGGAGAAGATCGTGGGTGGCAAGAACGGCTACGGTGCCAAGCTGACCAATATCTTCAGTACAAAGTTTACGGTTCAGACGGTGTCACCCAAGCACGGCAAGTCCTACAAGCAGTCTTGGAGCAAGAATATGACTGTTGCGGCGAAGGCAAGTATTACGGCTTCCAAGTCCAAGACTGGGCATGTGACGGTCGAGTACGAGCCAGATCTTACACGCTTCCCTGGCCTCTCAGTGGAAGACATGATTGTGGTTCTTCACACGCGCACCATCGAACTCGCTGCGCTTGCTGGAAAAGAAGTCACAGTGTCTTGGAACGGTTCTGCAATCAAGACGGATACATTTGAGAAGTTCGTGAAGCTGTTCCTAAAGGAGGATGCTGAGAAGAGTCTGGCATATGAGAAGTGCGGTCCTCGTTGGGAGGTCGCAGCTGTTCTAACACGCAGTCTCTTTAGTGACGAGTCAGGAACGCCAGAGGATCGTCACATTTCGTTCGTGAATGGCATTAATACGCGCAAGGGTGGTAAGCATGTCGAGACCGTACAGCGCCATGTACTCGGCGATATCTGCGAGGTCGCACAGAAGAAAAAGAAGCTCGATGTCAAGCCTGGTCAGATCAAGGATACTGTGACTCTCTTTGTAAATGCGACAATCGTCAATCCCTCGTTCGATAGTCAGACGAAGGAGACTCTCACAACTCCTGCAAACAAGTTCGGCAGCACTGTGAGTATCGGCGCCAAGTTTACGGACGCGCTGGTAAAGGCTGGTGTGCTGGATGAGGCACAGGCTATTCTAGATGCGAAGCAGGCTCGCGATGCTAAGAAGACGGATGGTGCAAAGAAGCGTACCATTCGTGGACTCCCAAAGCTAGAAGATGCCCTCTGGGCAGGAACAAGCAAGTCGGTCGAGTGTACTCTTATCCTGACTGAGGGAGATTCAGCCGCTACGTCTGCAATTGCTGGTCTCAAAGTGGTGGGTCGTGAGAAGTGGGGTGTGTTCCCACTCAAGGGTAAGATCCTGAATGTGAAGGACATTAGCCGTGACAAGTTCAATGCAAATGAAGAAATTACCGCGATCAAGAAGATTCTGGGTCTGGAGCAGGGAAAGAACTACAAGGATGTCAAGGATCTGCGCTATGGTCGTGTTCTCATTATGAGCGATCAGGATGTGGACGGTTTCCACATTCGTGGACTACTCATGAATCTCTTCCACACCGAGTGGCCATCCCTGATGCGTATTGGGTTTCTCTGTACGCTCCTTACGCCGCTTATCAAGGCGACGCGTGGCTCTCAACAGCTCAGTTTCTATAACGAGGCTGAGTTTGGCAACTGGTGCCGAGAGCAAGGCGAAGAAGAGGCGAAGCGGTGGAAACTCAAATATTACAAGGGTCTAGGCACTTCAACTCCAGCAGAGGCTCGTGAGTGGTTCGAGAGCCTTTACGATATCAAGTACGAATGGGACGAAAAGACAGATTCTTCAATGGATCTCGCATTTAACAAAAAGAAGTCGGATGACCGTAAGAATTGGTTGAGTACGTACGATAGCCAAAAGTCTCTTGTAGTGGGACCAGAAAAGAAGATTGGTTACAGTAAGTTCGTTCATGAAGAACTGATCCATTTCAGTAATTCAGACAATCTGCGATCACTACCGCATATTCTGGATGGTCTCAAACCAAGCCAGCGCAAGATTCTCTTCGGTTGCTTCAAGCGCAATCTGCGGTCTGAAGTAAAGGTTGCACAGCTCGCAGGATACGTATCAGAACACGCAGCCTACCATCACGGTGAAGCATCTCTCAATCAGGCCATTACAGCGATGGCACAGGTGTTTGTTGGTGCGAACAATGTGAATCTTCTTGCACCGATTGGTCAGTTTGGCTCGCGTCTCCTTGGTGGCAAGGACGCAGCTAGCCCTCGATACATTCACACACAACTAGAATCCATTGTGGATAAGTTGTACAAGAAGGATGATCTACCAGTCCTCAAGCACTTGGCCGAGGACGGTGCAGTCATTGAGCCAGAGACGTATGCACCAGTTGTTCCTATGCTGGCGATCAATGGCTGTGTAGGCATTGGAACGGGTTTCAGTACTGACATTCCTCCTCACAATCCTGATGATATTGTGGCTCTTCTCAAGCAGCGCCTTGCTGGTGGAACGACCCTTGCCAACAATGCACTTGACCCTTGGTGGATTGGATTCAAGGGCAACGTTGTTCGCAAGGGTGAAAAGCAGTGGGTAACGAAGGGCGTCTATACTTGGGACGATGCGTCAAATACAGTAAAGATCACAGAACTTCCAGTTGGCCTTTGGACGAAGGACTACAAGGCATTCCTAGATACCATGGCGCAGGCGGAGTCAACCGATCAAAAGACCGATAGTGGTAAGCCGATTCTCCGTGGATTTGATGATCTCTATAATGATCTTGAAGTGACTTTCGTACTCTATCTTGATCCTGAGTACTACGACGATGCAAAGCGCGATGTTGAGGAGTTTGAGAAGCGATTCAAGTTGACCACGTCTTGGAAGACTACAAATATGTGCTGCTTTGATGCAAAGATGAACATCGTCAAGTATGAGACGATTGGTGATCTACTAGAGGATTATTATACTGCTCGCCTTGCCCTTTATGGAGAGCGAAAGGCTCATCTCACAGCAACTCTTAAAGATGAAATTGAAGAACTGGATGCAAAGGTTGTCTTCATTCGTGGCATTGTTACTGGAACCCTACAAATTCTCAATAAAGAGGATGATGTAGTCCTCGAGAGCCTACAGAAGCATTCACTCCCACCACGTTCAGACCCAACGAATCCTAACACACTGGGCGCATATGAGTATCTCCTGCGTATGCGCATTGATCGTATTAAGAAGTCATCCGTAGAAGATGCTGAACGAGCTGTCCTTGAGGCTCGTGCACGCCTTGTAGAACTTGAGGCGACAAGTCCAGAAGCAATGTGGTCAAAGGAACTAGACGAGTTCCAGGATGCATGGGCTACGCATAAGACCAAAGTACTTAAGATGCTCTATCCTGATGAGTCAAAGACGGTTGTTCTTAAGAAAAAGACCAAGAAGCTTGTGAAGCCAACAATGTAGTTGCGTTCCTAACGCTTTGCAACTATGAATTTTTTATGAAGACTATTGAAAATTGGAATGTAGATGCATTAAAGATACTATCAATGGCGAATTCAAGAGTATTAATTTCGTCATTGATATGTGGCTTCGTACACGCATGGTTGCTCATTCAATATCCAACTTCACAATGGTACCAATTCTTACTTATGAGTGGAGTTGTATCCTCAATCTGGAATCATGCCGATACAAGACTTACAGTAAAATGGCTTGATCGAGGCATTATGGGTATTGGAGCATTGACTGATGGAATTGTACTTTCGTCTAGCACATCTCCACTTCGCAATCCTGCACAAGGCCTTTTCGTTGCTGCATGTGTGTCGTATGGAGTATCAAAACTAAATCCTGATAGACTGACATCAGATATACAACATATTGCAGCACATTGTTTCCTGACAATTGCACATTGTTGTATCCTTGCCAGGCCTACATGAATTGGCGGAAAGGCAGTGATTTTGAACCTGCCGATGACATTGTTACTGGGTGACTTAAGGGAACAGGCATTTTACTGATGTCATTCAAATATGTAAAGTACGCACTTACTTCAGATAAGACTTTGGGAACAATATAATCAATCACAAGTTGATTCAGACTTTTTATTTGCCCCGGGATATCTGTTTCTAAATTCTTTCCATATTGGAAATACATTGCACGCATAATAATTTGTAGTTCATCAGCCGATTGTTCGTCAATGATCCACTTCTTTTCACCACTACGGTCATAGACTTCTCTCCGAATAGCATTCTGTAGTATTTTCACATTGGCTGGACTAAAGAAGGCGCGATTCAAACGATTTTCTTCCCAGTTGCCTCGAAGGACATTTGTCGCTGCGTCTGGATCACCCTCTGTCCGGTATCCAAAGGCTGCCACAGCAGGGCCTTGAAGAAATCCCCCCGCACTCGGTTTACTGGATAGATTTACACGGCCGTTCTGATCCCCCGTACCTGTGGTAGTATTTGGAAGGTAAAAGTCTGGGAGTTGACCTGGATTTTGCATCCTCTCTGGAATACAAAAATGTTTTCTCTCCGGTTTTTATCGGCAGCTTGGAACTTTTTTTCTGGACCAAGGGTATAGAAACAAATGGCATCCGTTGAGCGCCGTGCAAAGCAAGTTGCAACGAACAATGCGTACTACATCAATGTTGGTGATATCCGCACAAAGATCTTCTATAATCAGGGTACTGACGAGGCACCACTGATCTCAACATGCTACCTGCTCGACCGCTGGTCAACGAATGTGAGTTCTCAGCTCGCAACGGCTGGTGGGGCAGTCCTCCGTGATATGGGCAAGAATCTAGTGTCTTCTGGCCGTATCTTCCGTAAGGTACAGCTCCTAGGCCAGACTGGTCTAACGGGCTTGGGCAACGGCGGCAACTTCCAATCTACGGGTGGTGTCGCAGGCCCTGCTGGTGCAAGCAGCCCTGACTACTGCACGGCCTACATCGAGCTCCCTGGTCTCCAGGGTGCGGCGACGGGTGGTCTGCCCACGCCAGTTGCCCGCCTCGGCTAAACACCTTTGTGAGCAATTGCTGTCTCAATTCTTCAATGAATCAATACAATTTCTATGACTTTCCAAATAAACTCATAGGAATTTCTTGTTCTAAGAAAAAACACAGAACCATTAGAATGAGTTGGTACAACGACGCTGGGCTAGATAAAATAAATTTCTACCTTGTTGCCTATATATTCTTGGTCTGCGTACTTATGTTCTATATGATCAATACGCTCTACACCTCCGGTCGTACACTCGCAATGATCGTATCAGGGATTTTGTTTATCCTCATTTTTACCTTTTTCGGTCTTCGCTGGTTCAAATATGGAATCGGCACGGCAGTTGATCCACTTGCGGGACCTTGGCCACCTATCATTAACACATGCCCGGATTACTTCACACTTGTTAATGGAAAGTGCGCTGATATCATTGGCGTGGTAAATTTGAATCGCACAAGAAATCAACTTGTTTCTTGGACTGCAATGGATTCCCCAACAACAACAACAGATGCAAAGAAGTACTTTGCTAGAACCTACCGTCCTCAGATGAGTGAAGCTGAAGTCAGGACAGCGGCAACTGCTGCAGCGAATCTAGGTCTCACATGGGAGGGAATGACAAATGGAACCGCAGTTACATTCAATAAGACAACTGGAGTTCACTCAATCAAAGAGCCACAAGTGGTTTGCGCCCCTGCTCCTGCGTAGAAGGCCTAAATATTCTAACAACGACTCTTGCAGTGAGTTGCACCTCAATGCAAGAACCTTATCCTTATTGTTTTCAACCTGAAGTGGAAGAGGCACTCCAGGGCTGGATTCAAAAACGAACAACCCCTGCATTCTTGCTAGTAGGTCCACCTGGAATTGGCAAGACAACTGTTGTATATCGTATCTTTCGTAAATTTGGCTATAGGCTCTGCGAGTTTAACGCATCGCATACACGTTCTGGAATTGCATTTCGTAAAACGATTTTACCTTTGTTGAAGTTTGGCGGAGTGAGCGAATGGCTTCGCGACGGTAATCCCAATAAGATTGCAGTGCTTTTGGATGAGATGGATGGGTTGAGTGGAGGAGAAAAGGGTGGTCTTGAAGAGCTGCAAAAGTTCCTAAGAGAGTGGCAGCCAAATGATGCGAGTCACCCTCTTATTTTGATTTGCAATTCGCTGCATGGAAGAAAGATGGAACAAATTAAAAGACTTTGTACAACTGTAAATGTAGATCCTCCTAAACCTGATGTCGTGGAAAAGGCATTATCCAAACAAGAACTTCCTGACGAAGTTAAAGACTGTGGTGATTTACGCGTGATCTTTCGTTGGATGCAGGGATATCCAATACTAAATCAACACGTTCACATTGAAGATAGCAGTTGTACAAGTGCAAGTTTAGAATGGGCATGGCATTGTTTATACACAGTCTATGATCCAACGCAGATCTATAGTCTCGAAAATAACGAGGGAAATTTGGCTGGACTTGTGGTTCATGAGAATATTCCAATGCGTCTTGGTGGAACTGGTCAAGAAAAATACAAGGAATATCGCGAGTTGTTTAATATTTTACACACAGGTGATTGGGCAGATTTCTGGGCATTCTTTTATCAATGTTGGCAGATTCTTCCATTGACCCAGCAACTAAAGTTAAAATGCACGAATCAAATCCTGTCTGAAAAGGAGGGGGTAAATCCTGATCCTCCCAATCCAGAAGATCTAGTCTTCACTCGCGTGCTCAGTCGTCAGAGTGCCCTATTCAATGCTTGGAAAGAAATGTGTCGCCTTCATGACCAACACAATATTCCCATTCGATGTGTAGCGACAGTCGCTGGGGAATTTACAGAACCAAAATCAAAAGCTCTTATGCTACAACATTTGTAGCCTCTGTCTCATGAACGAGACGAACAACCGTAAGTGGATCTTTGCGGCCAAGTCGATAGGCACGACCAATCACTTGACGTTCCTCTTCTGGAGTCATTGCATGGTACAATACAACATGCGTCGCGCCAACTAAGTTCATTCCTGCTCCAGCCGTTTGTGTCGGCAGAAACAGGATTCGGCGTTGGCCAGATTCAAAGTCCTTAATTAAATTTGCAATACAGTCTTTGTTGCCCTTAAGAACATCAACCTGAATTCCTGCTTCAATGCACTTCATGGCGAGTCCTGCAAACGGATTTTCGTACCGACTAAAGACTAAAATACGGGCTGTAGGATTCTTCTGAATAAAGTCTAGAAGCGCATCTGCCTTTTTAAGGAGCGCAGTGGCCTTTTTCTTTTCAGGCTTTGGTTTTGCTCCCTCCTTCACATGAATGAGTTGAGATGGCTGAACTGGAGTTCGACACATTGGACATGCTGGAGTACGTACAAGGCATGTTAACATACACTGTCCACAAAAGATACGATGACAGCAAGGAGTAAGTGTTGTATTTTTGGGCTCGTCGTAGCAAATTGGGCAAAGCTCTGTTGAAATGCTTTCAATACGCTCCTTAAAAGTCTTCATCTGTTGTTGGACACTTGCAATCTTGGTCTGTAGATTTGCAATCGCTGCATCTTTGGCTTGCTGTGAGGCGTACTCCATGGACTCCTTGAAGGCAAGTGTCTTCTGAAGTCTTTCAAGTTCCTTCGTCTGCTGCGTAACAAATGCTTGCAGAAGTGTCTGTGAATCTTCTGCTTTTACACCCAGATGCTCGAGAGCGCCCTGAATATCCCCACCATGCAACATAGCTTGCACTTGTGAGCTCACAAATTGGTGTACAAGCTGTTGTTGCAGTGGTTGCTCACAGAGAATTTGCACTGGATGAATTGGCGGCATACTCATCGACTCGTCGATAAAGGACTGTCTGCAACGTAAGACTTGCATTCCACGAAACACACTTGTATTGAGGAATTCACGGAAGAATGAATGACTGCTCAAGCGCATGTACGTGTACCGATCTCCATATGCAGTTACAATAGATCCAATTTCATTTTTTAGCCAGACCTTCAGTTCTTCATCAATTCCTGTAAGCGCGTTGGGTCCCTCAATACAATTGAGCATATGATTTCGAAGAACAGAGCCATGAAGAATGAAGTTCGCCCAACTCGCCGAAATGAACCAAGTAAATCCTGCGTTGGCTTGTTGACTCGTAGAAACTATATGAATACTATCTGCTTCATCGACAAAGAGGCGTTTCCACGTGATATGTTGCTCTCCTGCAAGATAAATAGTATCTTTATAAAGAGTATTACTCACAAGGACAAAATCACTTTGTCGAACATTATTTGCAAACGTATCTTGATTTAGATTGGTTCGTGACTTAATTGCAAAACATTTGAGTGTTGTGTGGTCTTTCGTATATTGCTGCCATTGGCGAAAGAGTGTATGGGGGACAACTAAGAGTGTCGAACCATCTTGTGGTACTTTACGCGTTTCTGTCGTATACAAATGAGGACAATTGTTTGCAAGGAGTTCCGTATTCTCTGTTAAATGTGTTGCATTCTTCATATTTGAAATATGTGAAAGAACAACAAGACTCTTCCCAGTTCCAACCTCGTCTCCTACAAACCCATAATTAGAGAAGGTTTTATACAATCCATAGGGTCGTCCTTGAAGACTACTTACCTCGAGTTGTCCCATCGCAGCAACCATTGCGCGCTGATGTGATCGAAGAGGAATTCGAATGTCAGTTGGCTGTGGCGCCTTTGGTGATTCATCTGTTAAACTTTGTTTAAAAAGCAAATTTAACAGTCGCGCAATACCTCTTGCATCCCATACATGGGTATGCACTTGTTCAATTGGATCAAACTCCATCTAGTGTGTCTTCTTAGAGCAAGTTTAGGCAGACGCATAGAAGGCTCGTAGGGATGGATCGCGAATCCAGTCCTTAATCTTTTGAGATGTTTTCTTTAGAAAGGGATTCGTTTTGAGTTGCTCTTGTTCAAGAAACTTCTTTTTATCAAAGGTATTCTCTGTATGACTTATCACTAACATTACTTTAAAAGGATCAAGTTGAATCATTGGATGCTTATAGTCCTCTAGGAATGACTTTTCCTCGGCATGAGTAACATGTTCATCATAAAAATGTGTTTTTGCATAGTTTGCGCGTACTGCAAGTGTACCGTTTGTACAATGATTGGGATGATAGGGACCTAGTTGTAGAATAACTTTGACATCTGTATAATACATATATAAAATACTTGAGCCCGCAAGATTAACCTTAGGATTTTGTTGAAACTTCTGTACTGCATGAGCTACACGCTCTGGAACATAAAAGTCGTCATCGTCCATACAGACAAAAATATCCCCTTTTGCAAGTTGATGAAGTTTGTTTCGTTTGGCTCCAATCGATAGTTTTTCAGTTTCTCGAATATATCTCAATTCAGGTATTTTATCTTTGACTGCAGTGAAGAGGTCTTCGACCGAATCCTGACCGTCGTCGATTACAATCCACTCCATTCGTGATCTTGGATACGTTTGTGATAAATAGCATGTTATAAGGGCTGGAATAAAGCGGCGCCGATTATAAGTAGGCGTTAATACCGACACGAAAGGTCGTTGGTTCATTGAAATTTCTTTGTGAAGACTGTTTAGATATAAAATGAGACCTTGGCTCTACCCCGTCATTGTTCTATTTGTTGTCCTTCTTGGCATTTATTTATTAAGATGCAAAGAAGGATTTGGTTCTGCTCAGGGGGGCGCATTTGTACAACTAGCTGCAAACCATGTGCCGACATATGAAGACCTCATTGGAATGCGGCAAGAACGAGCACAGATGATGAAGGAAATTCTTAACATGAGTGGGCCATAATACCTATATCCTACGATCTTAATAAGGAGTAAAGTATGGTGTATCGATGCTCTTAAATTGACTTACAGATGCGGCTGTTAAATATAAAAACTTTCCAACATTACTTCCCAATGTGCACACGAGTGCTGGTGTGACCTGTGCAATCTTCAGTTCTGATAGAAACTGAAGAAGCATTTCTTGCTTTGTCTTTCGTGGAAGGCGCAAAAAGTCAGCATGATAATATCCAGTTCTCTCCGTGATTTGCGGAAGTGTATAAATAAGCCATGATTTATCTGCCTTATCACGGAACTGCTTTACAAGGGCAGCTTCATCCGAGAAGACAAATACCGTGAGGGGCTTTAAACTGGGCGCAGGTTGAGCTGACTTGGAAGAGCTGGTATCTTTCAGATCAGTCGATTGGTCTACTTTTGTGACACGCTGCTGGAATGTGCGCACCGCCTTGATGTAGTCATCAATTTGAACAGGAACCTGCATTCCCTGACGACGCCAATCACCGCCGCGAATATGAACCGCAACATCAAAGGATGGTGGTAGGTCTGCTGCTTGAATTAAGGAATCGAGTTGTTTATCAAGTTCTGGTTTGCGTTGAAAGAGCACTTTTGCCGTAGCGCGAAGTGTATCCGCTTTACTTTCGGCTAACGCAAAGGATATTTCATTGCGGTTGCTGTGGATTGACATAGACGCAGGAATGGGATTGTCAGAAAACTCTATGTTCGATGGCTGTTGAAAGAGAGAACGAATTAAGGGATAGTTACTGGCCATAAGGCTAGGAGTATCACTTACAGTGAGTTTCGTCCCCTTTGAATTTGCATAGAGCACGCTGTACAAATACTGGTTTAATGTCTCACAAAGACCGGAGTCTGGAACTTGAAATGTAATTACTTTCTCTCTCGCTACAGTTCGTTGGCGCGGGACAGAAATCCAACTGGTCATTCTATATTGTTTCGGTAGGTATGCAAAGTTTGAATTCTTACGCTGGCACTGGCGCTGGCGCTTTTGGAACTTGCAGAACTGCACGACCAATGTCCTCTACAGATTGAAGGAATACAGAACGCTGTGTTTGGCTATTGGCATCTGCTTCATAAAAGAATGGAGTCCATAGTATCTTTCCAATCATTGTAGATGCTGGTGTGGTACTGACTGGAAGAAATCCGTAATAGTGAGGTGCAGTTCCACGAAGTGCCGATAGCATACCGTAAATATAAATGACTGGTGCAACCCATGGGAGGCAGCCAATTACAAAATAAAAAATGCGATATTTGACATCTCTACCAATTGCCATATTTGCAGCTAAACTTCCACCAAAGAGAAAAAACACAATCAAGATCAAGCCTAGAAATACGCTCAGGGCTGTTGAGAAAATAGTTTCGGCAAGACGGCTTGCCGAATAGGTATTTGCCTCTTTTTGTTGATTTGCAATCTCTTGAACTTTTACATTCTCTTTTACATCTGACAATTTCATATCCTTTACTGATTTCTCAAGATCGGTAATCGTATCAAGAGGTACCTCTAACGCCTTTGCCAACTCCCCCTTGAATGCAGCAAGACGTTGTGTATACACAAGGCCTTGTTCAGCCCTTTGCTTTGTTGCCCATTTATTTTCTTGACTATAGACTTCTTTCGCAGCATCGAGTTGGCGTTTTGTATATTTTTGTTGTTGAGCCGAAGTATCTAGATAGGATCTTACCTTTAATAGAAATTTGTCAAGGATTGTTCTTGGCTTATCACGTTCCAGAATAGGCTCAGCTTTCTGTTGTAGGTCATCTCGCTGAGATCGAATTTCCAAGAGATTTGCATTTGGATTCTTTCTCATCCACTCTTGTGCTGTAAGTACAATAGCTTGTAGTTCTGTTGCAGTTTCGGGAGAGATTCTCTCTTGATCTTTGTCTTTTTGAATCCTCTCTTGAAACTTTTTAAGATCCGCATATAACCCATCGCGCTCCTCTTTGACCTCTTTGCGTGTTTCTGCATCAGGTGCAGGTGGTGATGGAAGGAGTCGGTTGAGCAAGGTAGTGCTATCAGTCATTGCCCTTCTATTGGTCTTTGCGAATGAAATTAGATTGCATATTTGACGCCACCCATTCCACTTTCCACTTCGAAAAAGTTAATATTTTCTGCATAGAATGTAACTTCAAAATTATAAGAACTATTAATTGGTAGAGTAAAAGGATTGAAATCAATTTGAAAGAGGCGAATACGGCTTGCATTGACACTTCCAGAAGGTTGGTCTCCAGGGGAATCGAGGGAAAAAGGGATTGCCAGAAGAATCTGAGACTCTGTTGATCCACCGCCGCGCATATAGCGAAATGCAGTGTATTTTGAAAAGAAACTGGCTGGGAATTCACCCTGAAGCTCTTGTCCATCTGTCACAATTCGTAGGGAGTTGACAATTTGAAGTTGTGAATTGGGGACTAATAGACCACTTGATAAGACAGAGTTCTGGATAAAGGTTGCGCCAGGCGTTGCATTCCATGGGGCATCAGGATAGCCCCACCAGTTTGTATAATTTGCAAAGTTATTTCGGGTCAAGACTTGGTCATTTCGTCGAGGCACAACTAGAATTCGTACAACTGGCGCGTGAATATCTAAGTCGAAGGTTGTTCTTTGTGTAATTCCAGTGTAACGGAACGCTTGCGTTTGATAGATTAAATAATTCAAAGGGGTTGTGGCAAACTTAAGCCGTTCTTGTTCTGTTACAAATGCATATGTGAGCAACAATCGAGGATTCAGATTCGGCCAAGTGTTATTCTGTGGCGTTGTAAAGTTAATATCTACTGCGAAGGAACGGAATTCTCCACTTGCATCTTGATACTCTTGATACAGAGCTTGATTTGCGAGAATTAGCGAATTAGGAGCTATGACACGATACCCAGGGCGCATACGGAAGCCTGATGGATCTTGAATCGTATAGAGTTCACTTACTGATCGTAGGGTAAGTTGAATTTCACATTCATGATACTGCAGGCCAACCAGTGGAAGCGACTTTCCAAAACTAGTTGCAAACCAGAAAGGAAGGGGTACATAGATCTTTTGCCCAAAAATGCTCGGTCGATTCACTTGTGTTGAGGTTGCAGTAGACTTTACAACTGTAGGATACGCGCTTTGTTGAGAACCACCTGCCCAGATTCCAGCTGCAGGATTATGCAGTTCATTCGTATCACCAATCAGCTCTCTCCACTTGAATAAAGTATCTGTATCATAATCTGCATTCGCCTTTGCAATTATATAATCGCTATCAAATTCCTGAATCTTGGTACCACCCACAAAAAAGGCTACATTTTGAACTACTTGCGCCCCTATGTAGCGAGCCCACTGAAACTCATATTGAGCAACGCGCTCTGTATTGTCATTTGTTTCAACATACTTACTATAAATATCAGGCAAGTCAAATGTGAACATACAATCTGAGAGTAAATCACCAACACGAGGAATCTTAGCGCGTAAAAAGATTGGTTTATCCCACGTTAATTCATTCGGTCCATCCAACGGCTGCTCAACGGATTCAAAGCTAAAATGGCTGAAGGGCTTGAAGACTTTGTAATAGTATGTAAACGAAGGATTATCATTTAAAATCACATTGGCACTTCCATAGGATACCAATGCTAATAAAGAACCACCGGGCATTGGTAGCCTCTCTCCTGTTTAAGCGTAGGTATAAGTACTTCTTAAGCACTTCTATCTATGCGTTTACCAGGATCTTGGCTTACATTAAGTATTGTTGACCAGTCCACCAGTTGTCCAAGAAATAAGGTGGTAGTTCTTGATTGGTTGCCTCCATTTGTGAGTTGGGACCCTCACGCATCAAATCACGAATCTCCGTGTAACTCAACGCATAATTAAAATAGTTGAACCGCGACATGAGAACATTTGGAGCACCCTTGAGGACACGGTATGGATCATCTGCTGGAACACTTGCAACGATGCCATTTGTAAGATTGAGATCAACCGTATTCACAAAGCAGTGGATGTCCTGGTAATTCTGGTACAATGTATCTTTGACTAAGGTAATCTTTGAAGATAGATTACCATTGATGTATACCTCAACACCATTTTTGCGAGCCATCACCACCAAGTGAATCCACTTGTTGACGGGAATGTTAGGAATATCTGTATAGTTATTCCACTTCTTACTGCTATTTTGATAGACACGGAGTGTATTTTTGTTATTAAGCAAGAACACACCTGGATTCATCAAGGGATACAGACCCACATATCCACGGTGGAAGACATGGCGCATTCCAAGTTCAGTTCCAAAGGTGGAGTCCTTAATCATCAAAAAGCAACTGTAACTATACTCCGCACCGGTGCGTTCATTATCGGAAGGTGGTAGATAGACTGCGTTGCGAACGTTGGGATTTGTGACATATGTGCGCTGCTTGTCACTTGTGACCGTGTAGGAATTGATGGGAACCTTCGTACCAGTGACTTGCATCCAGGACATATATACGGCTTCAACGCAGAAAATACCAATATACAAAAGTGTCGAAAGGATTACCGAAAGTACAAGTTGAGAGACGATTCCTGTTCCATTTAAAAATGGGATTACACCTGTGTTTGCTGCAGCGTTCAGCGCCGACATTCTACCGTGTGGTTCTATTTTGGAAATTACAAACTCTAACTAAGAACCTTAGTGATAAGTTTGCAATTAAGAGACTACATGTTTCTATATTTATGCTGGGTACTTGGGATATGTGAGTGTTCCAATGGAACGGGGATTGAAGAGCGCCTTGAAATAGTCCAAAAATCCAAGCTGAGGACCGGGGCCAGACATATAGATGCGCCATACTTGCTCGGGGTTGAGTGCATAATCGTATACAATTACATTACTTACATATCCACCGAATCCACCCTTGTCAGCGACGGAGATCGTGTAATTGTCAGGTGTACTGACAAGAGGAACACGAGGTGCTACGCAGCTTCTTGCTAGTTTACCATCAATATAGACATCAACTGTCTTTGCATTGATTGCAACAGAGACACATACCCACTTCTGTAGATCAATATTGTTGATATCGCATGGGACATTCGGGTCATCTCCAGCGATTTTCGTATTTGCAAAGATTTCCTCATATAGATTGGCCTTACCTGTCTTCTTGATATCACCGTCTCCTTCCGTGTGTGTACGAACATGCAGGGAGTTCTGGTACTTGCCTAGATAGACTGTAAGTGTTGACTCGTTGGGACCACCGACACTGAAGAGGTGTTTATGGACACCACTCTTGATATTCCAGTCACTGATGTATACCCACATGGACACCGAATACTCACCGCCGTGCACTAGGAAAGGTGCATCTTTATTGGAACGACTGACCCCCTTGCCATTTGCATTATTGACACCACTCAAGATAATATAGGAGTTATATTGATTTCCACCAAACAAGAATTGGTAAATGACATACAAAATGTAGAGTGCCACAACAATTAGTACGAAACGCAATAGGATAGATACAAGCCCAAGTGCTGCGTTTCCTTGGTCCATTCTCTCTGGTTAAGCCTGCGAATTTTGCCTCATGCAAACGGTGTTGTCCATGCACTTAGGGCATCGGATGGTGCGGTATTAGCTCCAAAGCAGAAAATGCCATCTGGACACCCTCTCAACGCTGTAAACATAGTTGTAACTGACGCTTTCGGGAGAATCGGTTTATTGCGTGTATCTGCAAATTTAGCCATTCTTGCTTTAATGTCTTGAATTGTACTTTCTTCATTCGATAGTAACGGGAATGCAAAATGGCCACCACTGGATACATTTGGATCACCAAACACCCACTTCACAGTATCCATAGATGGGTATTGTACAGTTCGGAAACTTGCTACTTGTTCATCGTTGTAGAAGACATTGTATCTGCGACCACGGCGACTGATTGTTACATAGACCCATGATTGAATTGGAATCGGCTTGAATTTGATTGTTTCTACGCCACCCACTTGTGTCTTAATACGCAATTCACTTG
>JACCDG010938041.1_pt1 | contig 18676 bp, 18 predicted proteins | sample 7442471 | NCBI WGS metagenome assembly JACCDG01 (sample SAMN15323444, study PRJNA562643) | freshwater metagenome | isolation source: river surface water | place: USA:Blue River Watershed | collected 2017-08-17 | reverse complement strand
TGGCCAAAGACTCGGTAAAAAATCGCCTGGAAAACGGCATGTCCTTTACCGAATTTAGTTACCAACTGGTTCAGGGTTATGATTTTTATTATTTATGGAAAGAAAAGCGCTGTTTGCTGCAAATGGGTGGTTCCGACCAATGGGGAAATATTGTAACGGGCACCGAGTTTATCCGGCGCAAAGCCAATGGTCAGGCCTATGCACTTACCACCCAGCTAATAAAAAAAACCGATGGAAGCAAATTTGGAAAAACCGAAAGCGGCAATATATGGTTAGACCCCGCCAAAACGTCGCCTTATAAGTTCTATCAGTTCTGGTTGAATACCAGCGACGAAGATGCTAAAAACTATATACGGTATTTCACACTTTTAAGTCGTCAGGAGATTGAAGCACTTGAGATGGCTCATGCTGCAGCTCCTCATGAGCGTAAGTTACAGAAAACCCTGGCTAAAGATGTAACAATCCGTGTACACAGTGAGGTTGATTATCAAAGCGCTGTAGAAGCTTCCGAAATATTATTTAAAGGCAACGCTTTGGATTTGGGAAAACTGGATGAAATTACCTTTCTGGATGTATTCGACGGTGTTCCGCGTTTTGAAATTGCCAAAAGCGAACTGGATTCCGGAATCGGGGTGGTCGATTTTCTTGCCGAAAAAACGCAGGTATTTCCGAGTAAAGGCGAAGCCCGCAAAATGATTCAGGGAGGAGGCGTGTCGGTAAATAAGACGAAAGTAGAAAACACCGAATTACGAATTGATACTTCTCACCTTATTAATGATAAATACCTGATGGTACAAAAAGGAAAGAAGAGTTATTACCTGGTGGTGGCGAATTAAAAGGGCTCCCAAAGCCGCCTACAACATTACTGCCTGGTAAATATCATTTTCTTATTATAGTATTTTTCCGCTTCGTATAAAAAACCGTAAACATCATCGGCATCTTCACGCGGATAAAAATGGAAGCCATACGTTTTTTTAGTTCGTATAATAACTTTATTGCTCTCCAAAACAGCCTCGGCGGTAAAGCTTCCGGCAGGGGTTACTTTTTTTACATTAAATTCCTTCAGGTTCTCTACTTTATAACCCTCCGGAACCGGAATGCTGATATTGCAGAGGAATTGTTTCTGATAAGGAATATAGAAGTCCTGCTGCCGGTTTTTGTTCGATTCCGGAACAATCAGTTGTTCGCCAATAAAATTACCGGCATTTAGTACAATATGATTATCGAAAGTCCAGGCCAGGTTTTTGGCAGAAAAATTTACCGTATGCACCAGGGGTTTTTCCCGGTCAAAAAAGTTAGGTTCGATCAGTTTAAAGTCATTTACTTTTGTTACACTAAAACCATCATCGCGCAAATCTGTTTCAAGGAGGTGGTTAATCCTTTTCTTTTCCTTTTCTCCTTCTTCCATTGGTTTAAAAGAAATATAGGGCATGAGCATTTTCCGGTAGGGATTGTCAGTCTTGTTATAAAAACCGGCAACTGAACATATTTTGGAGGTTTCCGTTAATTTAAGCTTACCAAAAAAAGAGCTGGAACGTTCAAACGACACCGTATTTTCGTTTGTGTTTACATCCTTTACATCCACGTTATATACAATCTGATTAGCCTGGGCGACGGAAGAAGGTACTCTGCCAAAAGTAAGGTCAAATTTTCTGTACTTTTTGGCATTTACCTGCTGAACAATGTACGTGGGCAAGGTGAAGGGAAGGAAGAGGAAAGACAATATGGGGCGTTTCTCCCAGTTTCTTCCGTAATACTTGTAATACTTGTTTCCGCTAAAACGAACAGTTTGCTGATCTTCGAAATAATCCGGAATATTTCCCGGCTCGTATGTATATAATGGATTGAATAAGTATAAACCCATTTGTGGTATATATATACCTGCCACCGGCTCAATAAATTCATCGAAACATTTAGGTATGTTGGAATAACTGCCCGATTGGGTAAGGAATATCTGATGGTTTATTTTCCCGTCGAACAATACCCGCGACATAGCGTTCGCAAAAAAAACATCGTTCTTATATTCTTCCTCATTCAGGCCGCTATATATATTTTCCGATGCAATCAATTGCCGGTATAGGTAGAAAGCGTCATTGATATAAGTAAGGGTATCTTTGATTACAGGGTGCTTTTTGTTTAAAGCCGTTTTTATACGGGTAGCTATTTCCTTTGACTCATAATCCCTTTTGTAATATATTTTGCGCGCCAGGTACAAATGGGTTTCTTTTTTCATTTCTTCCTCTTTCCAGTCAAAAACATTATAAGCATCCAGTTCGTCTCCTGATTTAGAACGATTACCTGGCGCATCATATTTCAGCAACACATACGGATATTGGCGGCTATTGTTGTTCAATATTTCCTCCTTGAATTTCTCCACCGAATCCAACTCTATGCTCACTAATTTACCTCCCTGATAGCCCAACTCCTCTTTCGTTATATTCATAGGCATTACATTAATCTTCACCGTTTTGGTATTGGGGTAAATTTTTTGGAAATCACGATCCTTAATTTCCACTTTGGCTTTGTAGTACAACATCGGGAACTTATTGATAAGTACAATGAATGTAGGGGCGTATACATTAGATACTGTATAATTTACTTCTAATATATCACCTGCTTCCAATGAAGGAACAGCGAGTTTCTGATCTGTTTCTGACTCGAAGGAAAATGCTTTATTTCGTTTAAAATTAAAATCTATTTTTTTTTGCCTTGGAATTAACTGGCTGCGCATAATCGGTTCAACACTTCCGTCACGTTTATACACATTTCCAATATTATTCTCATCAATTGACCCCTCTATATTAGTTGGCAGGTTCAATTGCGACATCTCTTCCACACCCCATTTATCGCGTATCAGGTAAAATATGTGAATCTTCTCTTCTTTTTTTGGCGATTCGTAATACGTGGAAGGATAGGTATAGGTGTATTCATAATCATAATCCAATATAATAACCGACTCCTTAGCCCATGTTGCCGGTATTTTACTTGTGTCGGGCAACCCGGCTTTTGCTCCAAAAAACACGCATAAAAACGCTACTATTGCATACAGTTCTTTCCGCATATACTAATTTGTTTTTAATAAAATAACCGGCGAATGATAGAAGTTCTTTATTTCCCTTATATGTTTATTCCATGTTTTAAAATTTGGCTTTTTGAGCAGTACGCTTTTTATTTTTATTTGTTTGTTTAGCAAAAGTTTGCTCCCCTCTACTTTATAATTCAGCAGAAACTCATAGTCGTCGTTTTTTATTTCAACTGCCCCGGGTATCTTTTTCAGGCTATAGCCAACGGGTATGGTCAATGTTGTTGTGGTATTAATGAAATACCGGTTATTGAACTCGTAATCGTTCTTGCGCAGTGAATCAAATTCGAGGTGTTCAAAATCATGGTCTTTTTCTGGAAAAATAAGGTACTCGTTATTAGAAGCCGGATAAACAGCGTTTGTTTTTTCGAACTGATAATTAATAGTGAGGGGCTTTTCACGTTCGTTCAGATTACTGGTAGTGTAAGTGCCAATATGCAAATCAGGATTGTCTCCCCGCAGGTAATTTCTTACGGCCATTTCCCGGTTTTCCGTCTTCATTCCGCTTATGCCCCGCAGGAAACCAGTTTTCTGTTCTCCGTAACAGCTTAACACGGCCTTACCCTTCAGTATATTTCCTTCCAGACTTAGTTCGCTAATATCTTCCTGTTTATTTCTTTCATAGTCAAACATCGGAATCCGGTCATTCAGGTAAGTTGCGCCATTTTCAATCATTACCGGTCTTCCCTGAATGCGCTCCGCATAATCATCTACAGCAATATAATCTTCGGTAGCGTCCAGAAAATATTTCTTTCCGCCCAAAAAAGCAGTGCAAATCATGTGATTGTATACAGCCAGTATGGGCAGGTCATTATTATAAGGAATATCGTGTGTGCCAATCCAGGTGAGCCTTGCGTCGATACCAGCCAATTTCAGCAGATTTTTGGTAAGGTTAGCCATACCTTTGCAATCGCCATAAAGCATGGTGTACACTTTTTTTGCCGAGGCCGGCTTATAACCCATTATACCATCTTCAAAAGCAATGTAGCGCACATGCTCCTGCACCCAGTAAAATATATTTTTCATAATGGCAAAACTATCTGTTTCATCCTTTTTAATTTCTTTCAGTATGGGTTTCAGACCTTCCTGATCATTCTGCACGCTATCCACCAGCAATTTGCACCATGCATAAATATCATCGTGGGTAGAGAAATATTTTTCGCTTTGTTTTTCGTGATGATAGGATTTCACAAATACCAGCAAATGAGGCAGGTATTTTGCTGAACTGGGTGAATGAGGTTCACGTGCTACTGCAGGAATATCATTTATTTCATATTCAATGTGCTTCATCTTTTTACCTGCAACAGTTTTTGTTTCTTCTTTATGCGCAATCGCGTATCCATCAAAATTAACCGGACTAAATTCAACTTCCACCCATTCCGGAACTTCAAAAGCAATTACCTTTTTATGAATAGGGTAATTTTCGTGAAAATAGATTTTTGAAAAAAGCCGGGGGTTATGATAATCTTTCACGTAATTGACCTGATAGGATTTATCCTTACGCATATCCATTTTATAAGCACATAATTGCATATCATCGTGAAAAATACCTTCACTCTCGTAATTGCTGTGTAAAACAGGGAAAGTAGTTATCGTCTGATTATTGACCATGTATTTCAATGAACTGATTTCGGAATAACTGTCATAAAAAATGGAATTGACTTTGGAGTAGTGGTGCTCGGTGGTGAAAAAACCGGCGGAATAATTTTCATGTATCACAAAGGATTTTTGTTTTCCCTTCATCCGCAGTGCAAAAGTATAATCCAGTTTTTCTTCTGTAGCCAGGCATTGCTCATCAGGGAATTTAGCACTGATGGCATTAATATCTGGACTATTGGGTTTCTGTGCAAGAAGCTCTCCGGAAAATACCAGAAAGAATATAAGAAGGAAAAAGGGCGCAACTCGAATCATAATCGGCGTATTAAATCACTGGCATTTCCGGTATGTTTTTTTGTAAAATCCGGAAAGATTGCAGGTGCACAATTTTACGCTTTTTAAGGGAGAAAAGAAACAGTAAGGTCGAAGTCCTTCATCGAAATTATATTCTACTTTTGTTGCTCAATTTTTCCTTATGCTAAGCGTAGATCCAAAAGAATTAAATGTCCCGCAGGTACACGCCTACCTGCTTGGCGCCGTCGGTCCCCGCCCTATTGCCTTTGCCAGTACGGTAGATAAAGACGGGAAACCTAATCTGGCTCCCTTCAGTTTTTTTAATGTGTTTTCCGCCAACCCTCCTATTGCCGTATTTTCTCCGGCACGCAGCGGGCGAACAGGGGTTACTAAACATACCTACGATAATATTAAGGAGGTACCCGAGGTTGTTATTAATATTGTGAATTACGCTATGGTGCATCAAATGTCGCTGGCCAGCAGTCCTTACGAAAAAGGAGTAGATGAGTTTGTTAAGGCCGGGTTTGGGAAGATTCCTTCTGCCAAAGTAAAACCCTTCCGGGTAGCCGAATCGCCGGTGCAACTAGAATGCCGGGTAAAAGAGGTAATTGAACTGGGTAGCGAAGGCGGAGCCGGAAACCTCATTATCAGTGAAGTAGTAATGATACATATAAAAGAAGATGTGCTGGATGCCAACGGGGTTATTGATCAGCAGAAAATAGATTTGGTGGCACGTATGGGTGGCAACTGGTATTGCCGCGCGCATGGTGATGCCCTGTTTGAAATTGAAAAACCCATTACCACATTGGGTCTTGGTGTGGATATCATACCTGAACGCATCAAAAAAAGCAAGATACTCAACGGTAATAATCTCGGGCAATTGGGAAATGCCGAATACCTGCCAACGCCGGAAGAGCTGATGCAGTTCAAAAATTCCGGCGCCATTAATGAGGTATTTGAGTTGTACGGCAAACATCCTGATAAACTGGAAGAACACCTGCACCACATAGCCAAACGCCTGCTGGAAGAAAACAAGGTAGCCGAGGCATGGAAAGTTTTGCTGTGTGCTGCCCCTTAATTCCCGAATAAACCCTATTTTTGCCCATCAAAAAATCTTAGCAATGGCCAAGTTCCACACCCTAAAGGTGAATGATATCAGAAGAGAGACTGCTGATGCCGTATCGGTTGCATTTGAAGTGCCTGTGCAATTATTACCCGAATACCAGTTTAAACAGGGGCAATACATTACCCTTAAACTGAACATGAACAATGAAGAGATCCGCAGGTCTTACTCCTTGTGTACCAGCCCTTACAGCGAAAAAGAGCTGAGAGTGGCTGTTAAAGAAGTAAAGGGCGGCAAAGGTTCGGGGTTCATTAACCGTTCGCTTAAAGTTGGCGATACCCTGGAAGTAATGACACCTATGGGAAATTTTTATTCTCCCCTCTCGGGTTCCAATAAAAAACACTATGTGCTTTTTGCAGGCGGCAGCGGTATTACTCCCATGATGAGCATTTTAAAAAGTGTTCTTTATATTGAAAAGCAAAGCAATATCACACTTATTTATGCCAATCGCGATGAGGCCGCTACTATTTTTAAAAATGAATTGGATGAACTGGCCAGTCAGTATACTGGAAAGCTGAAAGTGGTGTATATGTATGACCAGCCTAAAGCTGCTGTTAGCGACTTGTACAAAGGACTGATGACCACCGATAAAGCACGTGCAATCATTGAAAACCATGTTGGTTTGAATCAGGATAATGAATACTTCATCTGCGGTCCAGTCCCCATGATGGAGAATGTGAAACTGGTACTGGAAGGATTAAAAGTTGCTAAGGAAAAAATACATATCGAATATTTCTCATCGGTTATTGAAGCTGTGACTAAAGCAGAAGGAGCTGTGGCCTCCGGAAATGTGAAAAGCAAAGTAACCGTGCTGCAATACGGCCTGTCTACCGATTTTGAACTGAACACTGCAGGGCCGAGTGTGTTGGATGCCGCCTTAGATGCCGGAGTAGATGTTCCATTTAGTTGCAAAGGCGCCGTATGTTGTACCTGCCGGGCTAAAGTTATTGAGGGTAAAGCAAAAATGGATGCTAATTTTGCGTTAACTGACAGTGAAGTAGCTGATGGTTTTATCCTTACCTGTCAGGCTCATCCGCTTACTGAAAAACTGGTGGTGGATTACGACGCTGTTTAGCAGGCATAAAATTGTTTCATAAATACATTGTAATAAAGCCGGAGAATATTGTCCGGCTTTTATAATTATAAATGACTATGTGGTTATATCTTTCAGCCGGATTTTTGTTCAATCATACGGATATTCATTTAATTTTATAACATGGAATTGATAGACGAACAAATAAACCAATACTGCCTGGGGCATACCACGGCAGAACCCGCAGTACTTAGCCAGCTTAGCCGGGAAACCCACTTAAAGGTAATGTCGCCCCGTATGCTCAGCGGACACTTGCAGGGAAGTTTTCTTAGTCTGATTTCTAAACTACACCGACCTGCCTGTATTCTTGAAATTGGCACCTATACGGGTTACTCGGCTATATGCCTGGCAAAGGGGCTTCCCGATGCCGGCAGACTCATTACCCTCGATATTAATGAGGAAACAGCCGATATGGCCCGGCGGTATTTTAAAGAAGCCGGTCTCGACAATAAAATTGAACTAAAAACCGGTGATGCCCGGGAAATCATTCCTTCTCTGCACGAAACTTTCGATCTGGTATTTATCGACGCAGATAAACGCAATTACTCCGCTTATTTCGATTTGGTTATTGATAAAGTACGCCATGGGGGCTTAATCGTAGCCGATAATGTATTGTGGAGTGGTAAAGTAATTCTGCCTGAAAACGAAATGGATGCAGACACCAAAGCCCTGCATGAATTCAACAATAAGGTGCTAGCCGATAAGCGGGTAGAAAACATGCTATTGCCGCTCAGAGATGGACTGATGCTGATCAGAAAGATTTAATCCTTTCCTTTATAATCGCCTGCTATTTCCTAATTTTGCCTGAAAAGTGATAATATGGGTGCGGTTATGTTTGTTGCCTTAGGAGTGGTTTTCCTTCTGAGTATTCCTTTTGTAACTTATTTCTTCGCCCGTAGAATGGGACGCAATGCGCTGCTGTGGTTTTGTATTAGTCTTATAGTGCCGGGTATAGCAGTCTTTATTCTGTTTTTGCTGCCCGACCTGAGTGAAAAGAATGAAAAGCCTGATACCACATCCGTTGAATAAACAGGAATATACCCGATGGATAAAAGAGGAAGCCAAACGCTTAGGTTTTGATTATTGTGGCGTCTCCAAAGCGGAGTTTCTCGAAGAAGAAGCTCCCCGCCTTGAAAACTGGTTGAAGCAAAACATGCAGGGCGAAATGCACTACATGGAAAACCATTTCGATAAGCGTCTCGACCCACGCCTTTTGGTGGAAGGTGCGCATTCAGTGGTTTCACTATTACTCAATTATTATCCAGAGCAGCAACAGGCCAATAACGATGCACCTCGTATTTCAAAGTATGCGTATGGAACGGACTATCATTTTGTAATTAAAGAAAAGTGTCGGGAGTTTATTTTTAACCTCCGGGAAAAAATAGGAGAAGTAAATGGCCGCTGCTTTGTTGATTCTGCTCCCGTAATGGATAAAACCTGGGCTAAAAAGTCGGGATTAGGCTGGATAGGGAAAAATGCCAATCTGATTACCAAATCGTCGGGTTCTTTCTTTTTTGTAGCGGAACTGATACTGGATGTGGAGCTGGAATATGATGGAGAACTAAAAGACTATTGCGGTACCTGTACCCGTTGCATCGATGCCTGCCCTACGGAAGCCATTGTACAACCTTATGTGGTAGATGGCAGTAAATGCATCTCTTACTTTACCATTGAACTGAAGAATAGTATTCCGGAAGAATACCAAAACAAACTCAGTAACTGGGTTTTTGGTTGCGATATTTGTCAGGATGTATGCCCCTGGAATCGTTTTAGCCGTGCCCATAAAGAGCCCTTATTCAATAACACTAGTGGGATGTTGGAATGGGATAAAAAGGAATGGACAGAGCTCACTTCGGAAGTATTTAAGAAAACCTTTAAGGACAGTCCGGTGAAACGAACAGGATATAAGGGACTATTGAGGAATATGGGAATAATTTAAAAAGGGAAGAAATTTCCAAATCAAAAGCAGCGGTTTTATTCATCCATTTACACTTTGTAAATCAACGCCACGGCCCAGGCATTCACCCCTTCTTCACGTCCCACATAACCCAGCTTTTCGTTGGTAGTTGCTTTTATCGAAACGTCATCCATGCTCACCTTCATTACTTCAGCCAATACTTGCTGCATGGCCGGTATGTGTGGATTAATTTTAGGTTGCTCTATACTCAGTGTAGCATCTATATTTCCCACCCGGTAATTTTTCTTCTCCAGCAAAGTCACTACTTCTGCTAATAATTTTTTACTGTCAATTCCTTTATAAACCGGATTATTATTCGGAAAATGAAAGCCAATATCGCGCAGATTAGCCGCGCCCAACAAAGCATCACAAATGGCATGTATAAGCACGTCGGCATCACTGTGCCCCAAACAGCCTTTATGGTGCTCCAGTTGCACCCCGCCCAGCCACATGGGTCTCCCTTCCTTTAGCGGATGCACATCGTAACCTAATCCTATTCTGATATTCATGATTATACTATTGTAATACGCCAATACGGCTACCTATTTGCCTGAAAAATTCTTTTATTTCTTTTCCGGTTGCTTCATCGCCGGTAGCACGAATGTAGGTATCAGTAAGGCTCATTACATTCTGATGATAAAATTTCTTCATTTCATCTACCATCATGTCTTTAGTCCATAAATCAATGCGCAGTGTATTGTTTTCGTTCTCGTCCCATAAAGCGATCATCACACTTTTGCTGGAGCTTTTTTCTCCGGCATCGGCAGCTTCCCACTCTATTTTGGAAGGTAGGTGGTTTTCATCCACACTCACCGTAAATTTTATCTCTGATGTTTTCATACCATTCAATAATTTGTCAGGGTTTATACCGCGATGCTGTTAAGATTTTCTGCGCATCCTGCTCTTTCATCAATTGTTCCAGTGTTACTTCCGGATGTCTGTTCATATAGGCCCTTACAATCTGCCAACCTATCCATACACCAATACGGGGAGCGCTTTCCCTTCCAAAAGCCGTGGTAAAAGGCCCTTCAGCGACATACTCGGATACTTCCTTCAGGTCATTCTTATAGAGTCGATCCTGTTCTGTAAAATACGCCCATATATTTTTTTCAAATTTTGTACAATAGGCTATTTGTTTGGTAGTGTATATTATCTTAATAGAGTCGGGAGTATCGGGCAGTACTGCATCCAGGCAGTAATAAAGTTTGCCATAAAATACCATGTGACTGAGCAGGTTGTTCACGGGTTCATTCTTGTCGAAAGTTTTATAAATCCAGGCTTGCATACAATCTGTAACAAGGTGCTCTTTATTTAAGCGTAATGCCTTATACTTTGGCCACCTCAGCATTTCATAAAATTTGCTGTCTGCACCCAGGTACATATCCAGGCCAATACCCAATGTATTATCCGGGGTCAGAAAATTTGTATTGAACCCGGAATGAAAAGCGATAAAGCGCTGCGGCAATTCTTCCTTAGGGAAATGATATTTAAAATAACGGAACGAAGTGCTTAATTCTTCTTCAATGGCTTTCATGGTTTCATCCGTATAAATACGCTGGATTTGATCGTATGCTTTTCGCATATCTTTATCCCCGGTAAAGTATTGTATAGCCTTTGCAGCCGAATCGGGGTTGTGTTCCGGGTTAAGAAATCCATTAATATATATGTTATATAAGGCGCCGTACTTTTTTTGTAATACCTGGTAAGAAGTAACAACTGAATTAGGATTAAGGCTGAATAATTCCCTGTCGAGACGGTGAATGTGCACAGGTGGTATATCCACTCCACTCAGATCCACCGCTAAACGGTTGCGATTACAGGCAAGCAGCATCATTAAGGTCAATAACAGGAGGTATCCGGTACTTTTTTGCATCATCGATAAAAAACGTAATTTTGCCCAAAGTTTTTAAATTAAACACGAATATGAAAAAGATTTTATCATTATTTATTCTTAGTCTTACATTTAGCCCCATGCTAAAAGCCCAGGACGCCCAGAAAAATCTGCGCTTCGGCATCAGGCTTGCACCCGGACTAAGCTGGATGAGCCCCGAAAACGATAAGAAAATTAAAAAGGATGGCATCAGCATGAAAGCGGCTATTGGTCTGGTAACCGAATTCAGAATTACCGATGTAGCCTCCTTTTCAACCGGACTGGATTACATGACCGCCGGAGGCAAAACCTCTTATCTGGGCAGCGATACAGCGGGATACCTTTATAAGGATGATGCTATTGTAGAAACCACCACCGAGAACGGAGACATTAAAACTCCCGACCCCCTGACTATTGATGCAGCGCATGGTTATAAATCCTACCTGCTCGAAAAAAGAAATTACAAAATCGGTTACGTGCACATTCCACTGACCTTTAAATTAAAAACCAAAGACATTGGCGGAATGACTTATTTTGGGCAGATAGGAGGGGATATTTTCATCCGCACGAGTGGCAAAGCCGATGATGAAGTAAGAGCATTCAATTACACCACATTCAAATATGATGCTTCGGAAGACCTCAAAAAAATTGACATTGCCAATCAGATTAACCTGATTAACTTCGGAGTAAATGTGGGTGGCGGACTGGAGTATAACCTTTCGGGTACCACAGCAGCCTTTGCCAGCATACATTATGTACACTCCCTGTTAAACACTACCAAGAGCGATTCCAAATACCTGCTCCGTTCCAAATACGATGTAACACAGGCAGACCATGTAAATACCGGTTATTTTCCAAATGCCTTAAAAAACAGGCAAATTGTTTTATCGCTGGGAATATTGTTTTAATTCATCAATCATTAATAAAAAATCCCGGTTCCTGCGAATCGGGATTTTTTTTAGCATCACCTGGAAAATGAAAAAGAGAGAAGTCATTGACCATATTGTAAACTGGCTGAAATCCTATGCTGAAAAATCAGGTACTAACGGCTTTGTTATTGGTATCTCTGGGGGTATAGATTCGGCACTTACATCCACACTATGCGCCCTTACCGGAAAGGCAGTAATCGTAATAAATATGCCTATTCGCCAGAACCAGGCCGAGTACGACAGGGGATTGGAGCACATTGAATGGCTGAAGAAGGAATATAAAAATGTCAGCTCACAAGTTGTTGAATTAAGTGGCATTTTTGGGAAAATAGAACAGGATTTTCCGGAAGGCATTCAGGACTTTCTCACCATGGCGAATACCCGCAGCCGTCTGCGCATGCTCACGCTTTATGCCTTTGCCGGACATAACCGTATGCTGGTGGCAGGCACCGGTAATAAAATAGAGGATTTTGGTATTGGATTCTTTACTAAATATGGCGACGGAGGGGTAGACATTAGTCCCATTGCCGATTTAATGAAGAGCCAAGTATATGCACTGGCAGCAGAATTAGGGGTTGTTGATTCTATTTTACAAGCCCGCCCTACAGACGGCCTCTTTGCCGATAGTCGTAGCGATGAAGATCAGATTGGTGCCAGCTATGACGAACTGGAATGGGCCATGGTGTTTTGTGAAAAAGGACATAGAGAAGACACATTAAACACACGGGAAAAAGAGGTGTTGACCATATACAGACAACGGAACAGAGCCAACAAACACAAAGTAGAACCAATACCCGTGTGTAGCATACCCCGACACTTGCTGGGGTATTAGAAATCGAAATTAGGGCAACGAGCTACATTCCTTTTACCTGGAGCATCATCATCTGCAGTACGTGGGGTAAATCCAAAAATTATTTCCACATTATTGGGTGATACGAACCTTATAGCACTTGTATAGGTATTGTAAGAAATTCCCAATATAGATTCCTTGGTCAGTCTTACATGAAGCATGGTGGTAAACGAATTTCTTACCGTATAGTTTGCCCCTAATCCAATACGCCCCACATAATAAGCCAGTATACCAAAGTTAACTAAAGGAAGGGTTTTTACCGAAGATTGGATATGTACAGTTGGTATAACTAAAAAATCTTTGTTAGGAGGTATCCACTTATAACCGCCGGTAAGATAGATATGCGGAATAAGCCTGGAATCGGTACCAATCTGCTTATTGCCTTGCTTCATTTTATTCTTATACAATTGCCTTACGGAAAGATCAAAGAATATTTTTTTGGAATACAAGCGAAAACCAGGTATAACATCGGGGTAGAGATAAATATTTTTGGTTTGCAAGAGTGCCGGATCGGCCGAATTAAACGCCGAACTGAGCAACGATTCCCTTTTTGTACCGGCAAAAAGACCAAAGCCCAGTTTATACCCCGAGTTTAAGCGAATATGATAGGCATAAGAAAGGTAAAAAGACTTGGTGGAAAACATGCCTCTTCGTTCCTGTTCAATGTATAAGCCAAAACCATGAGAGCCACTGTAATTAAAATTACCCCGATGGGTGTACAGCACATTGAAAAAATTCGACACTGGAGAAAAATCAATATCTGCCCACTGCCGGTGGTAACCACCCAAAAATTCCCATTTGTTGTGGCTGCCGGCATATGCAGGATTAAGAATGGGATTGGCAAGTGTGTACTGATTATAGAGAATAGTTTGCTGAGCGCCTGCAACCAGAGCTGCACATAATATCGTAATACTTAACTTGTACCTCATGTTATCTTATAATACTTATGCTGCCCATTTCGTACTCATCCTTTTTCTTTCCATCATAGAAAAACACATAGTAATACGAATCGTCTGGGAGTTTTACCCCGTGAGAAGTACCATCCCAGGGAATGTATTCATTCTCTTGCTCATGCACCAATTGCCCCCAACGGTTAAATAACTGAAGGTGAAAATTGGGATAAAGCTCCAGGCCAGAGATATAAAAAACATCATTGATCCCATCTCCATTCGGAGTCATTACCAATGCAAAACGTACCTTACACCTTGTTCGGGTAATTTCTATTTTGATAGTGGTATCAGCAGCGGTCTGCTGATCGACGATGGTTACCGAATATATACCGGCATCCAGATCGCCCCGTTGTTTCCCACTTCCCCCATCATTCCAGTTATAATTAAAATTCCCTGTGCCATCTCCAATCGAAATACTTACATAACCTTTGTTACAGGACTCGGGATTAATAGTAACTGCAAGGGGAGTAAACTGCGCCCGGCACCAATGTACAAGCAGCAGGGCAGGTAAAAGAATAGGGTATGGTTTCAGCAGTTTCATTTGCAAAACTCAGTCATCAATTCTTCCGAGCGTTCACTTCCTATGCTTTTTGCTTCATTTAATAAAGCGCAGGCTTTTTCTTTTTGACCCATTTCGTAATACACAATAGCCATTTCCAGACAGATATCGGCATTTCCGGAGTCTAGTTCTCTGGCTTTCTTTAAGTCCTTTAACGCCCCTTCTTTGTCTCCACTTACATCTTTCCAGTAGCCCCGGTTAAACCAGGCGTTCATGTAATCGGGTTTTAGTTCAATAGCCTTTGAGAAATCTGAAATAGCCATTGTGAGTTCATCCTGGTAAGCATGTGCCAGCCCCCGGTTATAATAAGCCTTCATGTAATCCTTCCTTAACTCAATGGCCTTGTTAAAATCCGAAATCGCTGCCGGATAGTTTTCCATTTTTGCCCTAACCAAACCACGCATGTAATAAGCCTCAGCATGTTTGTGTTTGGCTTGAATAATTTGATTTACATCATGCAGCGCCTCTTTGTTATTGTTCATTTCGAGGTGCACTCTTGCTCTTAACCACAAGGCAGTATCATTCTCCACTATGGCCAGAGCCTGATTCAAATCGACAAGCGCCCCGTTATAGTCCTTTAACGAGTCTTTTTGCTGCGCTGTTACAATTAACCCGTGTACCTGCCCGTTTTGCGCCCGGAAATACAATGAAAGGAAGAAAAAACCGATAACAAGACAGGATTTTTTAACCATCTTTAATTGTCGTTGAGCTTTTGCGTGAGGCTGTTGTCGTATACTTGTTTAAATTCAGACACGGTTCCAAATACTTCTCCGTCTATTTTTATTTCTTTGCCTTTTACAAAACCTAATTTACTGAATTTTGCTCCACTTTGCTTCAGACTATCGACCAGTGCTATTTCATTTTCTTTTTTCACACTTATCACCACTCTGCCTTGCGATTCACCGAACAAAAAAGCGTCTTTACGTATAGTTTTATCAGATGAAATATCCACACCCAGTCCTTTATCAAAAGCAGACTCTATCAAAGTTACAAATAAACCACCATCGGCACAATCGTGTGCCGATTCTATTAACCGTTCAACGATTATTTTCTTCACCGCCTGATGTACGGCGTACTCCTCGTCAATATTGAAATACGGAACCGGAGCGTTTTTTATTTTATGAAAAGAATACAAATATTCTGAACTGGAAATGTCATTTTTATTATCACCAATCAGGTAAATACAATCGCCTTCGTTTTTAAAACTGATATCGGTTTGGGTAGATTTGTCTTTAAGAATGCCTAACATGCCAATGGTAGGTGTTGGGAAAACCGGTCCTTCGTAAGAAGACTGATTGTAAAAACTTACATTTCCGCCGGTTACCGGAGTTTCAAATTTACGACAGGCCAATCCCATACCTTTAATGGCACCCACAAACTGCCAGTATACCTCCGGATTGTAAGGGTTACCAAAATTAAGGCAATTGGTTACGGCACTAGCCTCGCCTCCGCTACATACAATGTTACGAGCCGATTCGGCTACAGCAATGGCACAACCTACTTCCGGATCGGCATTTACATAACGGCTGTTACAGTCTACCGTTAATGCTATGGCCTTATTGGTTCCTTTAATATTTACAATGGCCGCATCCGACTGGCGATTGGTACTTCTGTTTACAGTACCCACCATACTGTCATATTGGTTGTATATCCAACGTTTGGAGGCAATATTGGGATGCGATGCCAGGTGTACCATGACTTTTTTGTAATCAGCCGGTTCCTGTACCTGATCAATGCTAAATTTTTTTGATTCGGCATAATAGGAGGGTTCTTTATATTCGCGATGGTAAACCGGAGCGCCACCACCCAATACCAGATCACCAGCCGGAACATCGGCTACCAGTTCACTATTCATGTAATATTTTAAACGGTTTCCTTCAGTTACTTCACCTATTTGCGAGCAGTTGAGATCCCATTTATCGAACACTTTTTTCACTTCGTCTTCCCTGCCCTTTTTCACCACAATCAGCATGCGCTCCTGCGATTCGGAGAGTAGTATTTCAAAGGGTTGCATGTTGGCCTGGCGTGTAGGTACCTTATCCAGCCACACATTCATTCCATGCTCACCTTTGGCGCTCATTTCGCTGGTAGAACAGGTAATGCCTGCTGCTCCCATATCCTGCATGCCCACTACTGCGCCGGTTTTTATAACTTCAAGCGTGGCTTCCAGTAAAAGTTTTTCCTGAAAGGGGTCGCCTACCTGCACGGCAGGTAAATCTTTGGCTGAATCTTCAGTAATATCGGCTGAAGCGAAAGTAGCTCCATGTATACCATCTTTGCCGGTAGCCGAACCCACAATAAACACCGGATTTCCGGCTCCATAAGAGATAGCACTGATGGTTTCACCGGTTTTTACAATTCCCGCACTCATAGCGTTTACCAGCGGATTCACATTAAAGCTGTCGTCGAAAAAAACTTCGCCCCCTACTGTTGGAATACCAAAGGCATTGCCATAATCACCAATACCCTTTACTACCCCCTTAATGAGCCATTTGGTTTTAGCTGAGTTAACATCGCCAAAGCGCAGGGAGTTAAGTTGTGCAATAGGGCGAGCCCCCATTGTAAAAATATCACGGTTAATGCCTCCCACTCCGGTAGCTGCCCCCTGATAGGGTTCAAGTGCACTAGGATGATTGTGAGATTCTATTTTAAAGGCGCAAGCTAAGCCGTCGCCAATATCTACCAGTCCGGCGTTTTCCTCGCCGGCCTTAGCCAGCATGTGCGGACCATCTTTAGGCAGGGTCTTCAGCCATACTATGGAGTTTTTATAAGAACAATGTTCACTCCACATTACAGAAAATATGGATAGTTCAGTAAAGTTGGGTGTACGACCTAATATGCCTTTTATTTTCTCAAATTCTTCGGGAAGCAATCCGAGTTTTTTTGCGGTATCAATGGTGGTGAGGGTTTCTTGCTTTGCTTGTGTCATATTCCAGATAAGATTTTTGGCCAAAGGCTCTGATTAAAAAACAGACATCAAATTTACGGAATTTCAGGTAGAAATAGGAGTTTGTTTATTAACGGCATGCTGAATACGGGCTGGGTAAAAACCAAAAACCCCGGCATAGAGCCAGGGTTTAGTTAAATTAGGTATTTAGCATTATTCCGATACTACCTCAAAACTGATGTTCGCAGTGATTTCTTTGAACAAACGAATTTTTGCCGAGTATGTTCCAAGCGCTTTTACCGATTCCTCAGTCAGCTCGATATTTTTACGCTCTACATCGAAACCGGCATTTTTCAATGCTTCGGCTACCTGAATATTGGAAACAGAACCAAATATTTTTCCACTCTCTCCGGCTTTTGCGCCAACTTTTACGGTAATACCAGCTAATTTTTCTGCATTGGCGGCAGCTTCCTTCCGAAGTTTATCTTCTTTGAAAGCGCGTTGTTTGCTGTTTTCAGCCTGTATTTTTTTATTGCTTTCGGTGGCCAGTATAGCAATACCTTTTGGTATTAAAAAGTTACGGCCATAACCGTTTCTTACTTTTACTACGTCGTCCTTGTATCCAAGGCCCTTAACGTCTTGTGTTAAAATGATTTCCATTGCTGAATGCCTCCTTTAATTATTTTAAACCATCGGCTACATAAGGCAATAAGCCTAAATGACGAGCCCTTTTTACAGCTTGCGCTACTTTGCGTTGGTATTTCACCGAAGTTCCGGTTAAGCGGCGGGGTAATATTTTGCCCTGCTCGTTAATAAACTTCAGGAGGAAATCTGCATCCTTGTAATCGATATATTTAATACCACTCTTTTTAAAACGACAGTATTTTTTCTTCTTCGTTTCTACAGTAGGCGGGTTTAAGTATCTTATTTCTGCGTTAGTTGCCATTTTTCATTCATTTTTCGGGTTAAACATTAAGCATCTGTTTTTTCTCTTTTAGCTGGTTTTCTGTCAGCTTTTGCAGGTGCTTCGCCTTTTGCCTTGTTGCGGCGTTTTTCGCTGTATGCAACAGAGTGTTTATCCAGCGCTATGGTTAAAAAGCGCATCACACGCTCATCACGCTTATAGGCTACTTCCAATTCGGCAACAGCGTTGCCTTCGGCAGTAAACTCCATCAGGTGATAAAAGCCTGTAGATTTTTTCTGGATTGGGTAAGCGAGTTTTTTCAAACCCCAATTCTCTTCGTGAATGACTTTTGCCCCCAGGTCAGTCAACACTTTTTTGAATTTTTTTGCGGCTTCCTTTGCCTGTTCATCAGACAAAACGGGAGTTAAAATGAAAACCGTCTCGTAGTGTTTGCTCATGGTTATTGTTACTATATTTTTAAAAAGGACGACGAAGATAGGTATTTTTTTGCGTAAAATCATTAAAAATCCAACTGCGAGGGCAGGATTTTTTGTTTCACGTATTACAACTACCTGATTTTCA
>JACCDG011765004.1_pt1 | contig 18680 bp, 24 predicted proteins | sample 7442471 | NCBI WGS metagenome assembly JACCDG01 (sample SAMN15323444, study PRJNA562643) | freshwater metagenome | isolation source: river surface water | place: USA:Blue River Watershed | collected 2017-08-17 | reverse complement strand
CATGCTTTGGTTTGAGTTGAGCAAGGAGACACGTATCTCCCGTAACAGGGTCTGGGTGAAAGAACTCACGCCAAGGAACTGGGGTAGTATCACCATCTTTTACACGCATAACCTTGAAATCACTGGCCTTGACGTCAAGGAAATCATCAGAATCATTCACTACATCAAGCACAAACTCATATTCATCTTTGTCCCACTTGGATGGATCCTTGACATACACTGGAAGGAGTCCAATTCGGTGGGCAAGCATCTCATTTGTCATGGGCGTACTGTTTGCTTCCACTGAGACATCTGTAGTAAGGCCATCTTCACCAATATCAGCTCGAAATCCGACAACTTCTACACCAGTCATCATGAGGCGCACGAGTGTATTTGCATACGAAACGTGTGTGGGACTGAGTGTAAACTGAATTGCATTCCTGCCCGCAACCTTTGGCTTGCTAAATACCGACTCCCGAGACATTGCTATACACTCTGATGGAATTCCATTGACATCAATTTTAGGCTTTCGACCCTGCGCGGTTTCCAGGGAACATAGGTTTTGAGATGTTGATTAGATGTCCAGAACCGGGGGCAACATTCAACACATTTGCTACTACAGCAATAAATGCAAGTGGAGTGAGGCATTTATCAAGCAGTTAAAACCAACCCCGTATTTTAATGAGTTTGCATTTATATGCGTAGATCCTTCTCCCAATCGTCCTCAACTCCCAAGTTGGCTCAAAAAGGTGCCGACGATTGTTGTAAAGGGAGAGCCAGAACCACTTACAGATGGAGAAGTCATGAATTGGCTTTCAGTTCGTAAACTGAGAGATTCAGGTGGTGGTACAACTGGACCAAGTGCTACAGGTGGCGGTTCGATGGAGCCAGAGGCATTTACATGGGGTGAGATGGGTGGTTCCTTCACAAAGTCTTTCAGTTTTGTGGATGACACACATGGATTGGGAGATGCACCAAAGGGAAATTTTGAGTTCTTGCATGGGGCGGGGGCACAGGGAACACGCACTGGTTCCGATATGCCCAATCTTGGAGAACGAGCACAGCCTCAAAAATCAAGAAAGGAACAATTGTTCGACAAACAAATGGAAAAGTATATGATGTCGCGCAATGAAGGAATGCCACCACCACCTCAACGCCAATAAATTTAGCGTCTAGATTTCCGTGTCTTCCGTGCTCTTCTTCCTTTCGCAGTTTTACGCGTTGGACTAAAAAAATTGAGTTTGAAATTTGAGATGACACGATTGTTCACACTATTTTTACTATTCACACTCGATGCATTATTATTTCCTTCTTGAATTGTGTTCAAATTCACAGGACTTGAAGGCAATGGTTCATATCTAGGTGGCAGTACAACATGCGGATGTGCTCTTCTTGCAAAAGGAAACCGAAACCGATTCGTGGGTCGCTGGCTGTTTGGATGCTTTGCTGGATTCAAACCGAAAAATCCAATGGGTGATTCGTAGGTTCCTGGCTGTGGATCCTTGAGGTAATTCACTCCTAGAATTTTCTGAATCCTTGGAATTTCAGCGCGCATTTTGGGAACTTGTGTTCCTGCATTATTTAGAATCCTGCGTTTACGGAGAGCCTGATTTGCAGTATTTGTATTTCCTGGAACAAAATTCAGAGTAGGGCGAGGTGTACTCATTCTACTCTGTTTCTTTAATTACGCCGAGTCTTTCTTCTTTGCTTTCCACCCTTTCTAGATCTTCTTGACTTCGGGGAACGATTTCCATTCGTATTCGTATTATACGTATTCACAGAACTTGCATTATTTGTAGGGCTTTCTGGCAAATTGCGAGGACTTTCTGGAAGATTTCCTACTATTAATTTCTTAGTTGCAGAATTATTTCGCATAGACAAGTTATTCATATTAGAATTGTTGGGAGTTGGTGGAAAGGGAGCATTGTTAGGAACCCTGGGCTGTCTTAGCGCAGGAAGTACAATCGGAGGTCGATTTGACGCACGCAAAGGACGTAGAGGTGGTTGGCCAGGCCAACGAGCGGGATCAAGGCCAAAAGGAAAGTTATTATTGGCTGTAGGCGGTGGAAAGAGCGTATTCTTAATTGTTTGAATGAAACCATTGGGATTCACGGACTTAATCTTTCGTCGCAAGTGCTCCTGTTGTTTCGCTAAACGCGGCCATGTCCGTCCTGAATAATTGTACACTAGCGAACTTTCTGTAAGGCCAGGCTTATCATTGTTCATCCTACTCTTAGTGCATAGATGCGTTCCAAAACGAATCTAAACACTCGTGACAATACTTAGTCAAGGAAATGTCTGCTCTCAGTGCATTTTGCAGCCAACTGGTGAAGTTTTTTGATGATCTGTCTGAAACCTTTCCCGAAGAACGGGATATCAAGATGGCTAAGGAGGCAGTAGAGGGTGCTCGCAAGATTAATCCAAAACTGATTCTAGATCTTTTCTACGAGCATGTTGTTCGTGATCTTCGAACTGCTATTCTAGAACAAGACGACCGTCGTATTGTAGAAGTAGCGCGAGTCAAGATTCAGACGCAGTTCAATGAGATTCTACCAGCCCTATCAATCTTTGACAAGCATTGGGGCACCCTGTCAGATTCCAATAAGGATTCTATTTGGAAGTATTTGAAGGTTCTTGTACTTCTCGCAGAAAAGGCTCGTGGATAAAAAAACAAGGCGTAAAGCCTCTCGTCTAGGCTTCATAAGTCTAAACTAGAATGGCATCTGCACCTGAGGACGACAAGAGTTTTGGCGATATCTTCCAAAAGAAGTATGCTGAGTTTTGCGACGACCTTGAAGCGACGGTACCAGATCTTGCTGCTCAGATTCAGGCAGCGCGAGGACTATCCGTAGAAAAACGCCCCAAGGCATTCCAGGATACAGTCCTTCCTGGTGCGAGTCCTATGCGCTCAAAGGATGCGAATCCTGGAACAGTTCTTCCAGGTGTAGTGCTCACGGATGAGATTTGGGCATCGTTGAGTGAGTCTTCCAAGTCCGCGATTCAACAATACCTCACGATTCTTGCCTTCTGTAGCCTCTATGACATCGGTCGCAACGATTTGAGTGGAAATTTCAATGCAAAGGCCTGGTCAGAAATATTCCTTAAGGACTGGAAAGACAAGCTTGGCTCTATCGACTTTGACACTCTGTCACAAAAGCTTGCATCAATGTTCTCAGGTCAGGGTGCAGCAGGGTTTAAGATTCCCGAGCGATTCTTGAAGGGGCATATTGCAAAACTTGCAGAAGAAATAGTCTCAGAGTTCAAGCCCGAAGATTTTGGCTTGGATCAGGCTACCATGGAAGCCTTGGAGTCCAATCCTGCTCGCGCGTTTGAACTTCTCATGAATATTTACACAAACAAGCCCGATGTACTTCAAAATGCAATGAAGAGAATTATTAAGAGACTCCAAGAGAAGTTTAAGCGTGGTGAACTGCGCCCCGAGCAAATTGCTGCAGAGGCTGAGGAACTCATGAAAGAATTTAGTGAGAACTCGGCCTTTGTGGAACTTATGGAGACTTTCCGCTCCACTTTCGGCATGCATGACATGGACATGGCTCGTGAAGTCGGTCGCGAAAATGATGCACGCCGCAACCTGGTGCGCGAGCGTCTCCGTAAGAAGTTGGAGAAGAAGAAGGCGCAGCAAGGAGGGAAATAGGGACATCAAATCAGGAGAGGCTTGTTAGATGAAGCGGCCAGGAGACACCGTTTCGTGGCTTGAAAATCCCTTTGTACTTATTCAAGATCCAACGCTAGTTCTAAAAGAGGGCGATGTGACGGCAAATTGGAATGCAGCTGTCCGAGGATTTCTCCTTGTTATAGTCGTTGGACTCGTTGGTTCGTATGGGTTTGGCCCCAGTTGGCCAGTTCTTTTACTCGCACTCTATATAGTCTATTATGGCTCTTTTCTCTACAGCCAACTGACAGCTCAACCAGTGAAGGAGACTTTCCGTTCACCAGAACCAGTTCTGGATTCAAGCTTTCCCACTGGATTTGCTGACGAGTTACCAGTGCCTAATGCAAAACCAACGGAAACAAAACCTACCGCTCAAAATCCATTTATGAATGTACTTCTAGACGAACTCAAATACAATCCTGACCGTCCAGCAGCTGCACCTGTTTCGGATCCTCTAGTTAAGTCATCCTTTGATGACTATTTCCAAGTACAGTGGACAAGTGATCCTACAGATGTATTTAACCGTAGCCAGAGCCAGCGTCAGTTTTACACGATGCCAAATACAACAGTTCCAAATGATCGTGCCAACTACCAAAACTGGTTGTATGGAATTCCTGGAAAGACCTGCAAAGAAGGTGGTCGCGACAAGTGCTTCCCTGGAACCAATGGTGGCGTAGTTCCTTGGCTTTCCAATCCCAATTAGACCGCCTAAATCAATAACTCAATTGATTCTCCAGACAATGCCTAGTTTTCTGGACAATCTTCTGTGGCGTCGTGCAGTCAAGTCCTTTACGGGGGAGCCCGTTGATGCTGCGCCGATTCTCAAAGCAATTCACAATGCACCAAGTTCGTTTGGGCTGCAACCCTATAAGATTGTTGTAGTATCCAATCAGCAACTCAAGGAGTCGCTCAAGCCAGTCAGCTATGGACAGTCGCAGGTAACAGGGTGCGATAGTCTTCTAATCTTCTGCGCACGCAAAGACTGCCTACAGCGTGTCGATGAGTTTGTGAAGGCGACTGGGGCTGAAGGATACCGTGGCATGATGGAGGGGTTTGTATCCTCCCTTCCTGATCAGGTTGCATGGGCTGCGAAACAGGCCTATATTGCCCTTGGATTTGCACTTGCAGCAGCGGCAGAACGAAAGATCGATAGTTGTCCAATGGAGGGGTTTGATCCAGTGCAAGTGCATAAGATTCTTGAACTGGACGATACTCTTGTACCCGTAGTATTTCTTGCGTTGGGCAAATCAGCAAGTGATGAACATGCACCACGCTTCCGTTTTCCAGTAGATGACCTCTTTGTGGTTCGAAATTAATTCTTCTTAGGATACTTCTGTGTTTGAAGGAATGGCTTCTTTCCGAGGCAACGAACCCGTTTGAGTGTACGCCCTTTTCGTTGTAAGATTGAAGTTGTACAAATTGCAATAGCAGCACCTTCCCGGGTTCCTCTAGGTTTCTTAAGAGTTTTACTAACCTTTTTAATGCATCGGCAAAACTTGGACGCAAGGGTTTCTCGAGGCATCTACATTTAACCGCGATTCTTTTTTCCCAGGTGCCGTTAGGAGTTTTGGAGATGGATATCAACCGTATGACTCACACGAAGGATGATTTGTGTGGAATTCGCGAGTACACAAAGCAGTCAGTGGGTCCAGGAAAGTATGCAACAACAAATCTAGTGCCTGACGCCCGTAAGGTCAACCCACTGTCTGTCGAGTCTGTCTTAATGTACCCACGCGATGGATATGGAGGCAATACAAATGATGTGGATGTTGAGAGTCTGCTCAAGAACCAGCCCGAGTTCAAAGTGAATCGTTGCAATATTCGTGCGCAGGCACGTCCCTTCTTAAGCGTTCCCTTTATGGGCGGCGGCCGTGGCAATCCTGACGTTGAGTCTGCACTGATCCAAAGTGAGGTAAGTCGTATGGGTAAGGCGTGTGATACAGTAACGGAGACATTCTTGCCCCAGCAGTTCACACCACTTGTCCCAAGTCTACAACAGACGATTCAGAATCCCAACAATCTAATCCCCGAGGTTGCTGCACCAGGATGGATCCGCGGTGGTCTCCCCAGTCGTGATTATATTCGCGATATTAACTGCTAGAAGTAGGATGGCTAAAACAAGAAAGAATCTAGTTTCTTCCAGGAAAAAGAAGAAACTAGCCAGTCGTCGCCGCAGGCAAAGTGGAGGAGTCCTCTGTGGAAATCCATTCACAATTACAAGTTTTGTATGGAATCGAAACAGTTGTTATTTTGACACACTTCTTCTATCCCTGTTACATGCACCATTTCCAACAAAGGAGTTTCGCAAAGAATTATACAATACTGCAAAACCAGAAGAAGAATTTGATGACGATGAAGAAGATTATTCAAAACGATGGATTGCATTGCATTTAATCTATCTTTATGATATTCTCCATGGAACCATTGAGCCTTATGAAATTGCGAATCGTAAAAATGCAATCGAAAAATCCACCGAGTATCGTAATGAATTGCGTGATGAACTTCAAAAATGCATTATTAAGGAATTAAAATCACAAGAGGGTGCTATTACAAAAAAAAGACAAGCACTTTCCCAGCGGAAGTTGACAAACTATCAAGATCCATTTGATTTACTTGATTGGATTGTAAAATATATTGAGATACCACCATTGCTAACATATTTAGATGAATCAACAGGTGATATTGTGAATGAAAATTATCATATTGTGCCATTAACTGAATTTTCCCTGTTTGATCCCATTGAAGCCTCTCATGCATTTGGAAAACAACTGGTAAGTGTTCAATATGGCATTCTTCCAATTCAGATCCCCCGTTTTGCAACAGGTGCATTTGACAGTAGTGAAATTGAAATTCCTGAACTCGTGCAAGTCTCTGGCGAAGCATACAAACTCCAGTCTATAATTGTATATCTTGCACAATTGCATCATTATGTATGTTACATTCGCTGTACAGATCAAGAGAATTCATGGATCTATTATGATGGGTTGAAAGTAAAGGCATCTCTTAGAACTGGTGAATACGAAATTATAGAACATGATTTCGATACTTTCATATCACAATCTGTTCCAGGTTCTGACAAAAATCCAAAAGAGACTGCCACACAACTCTTTTATTTCAAAGTCTAAGACCATCATAGGAATGTTGGCCTTCACTGCTGCGCCAGCGAACTTTCAAAGTGACCCCAGCCCTTTTAAGGCAGCACCTTGGATCAATAAAGAGAATCCATTTGGATACAAGGAACTCAAAACTCAATGGGAAAGCCCATCCCCGAAGCGTCATGTACTTGGCCTTGTTGGTGGAAATGAGGTAAGCCCTATCCGTGGTAATCAAATGGATCTCGAAAGTGATCTGCGTGGAACAACGCGCCCTTTGACTCGATGCCCTGAACTCGAGCATGCACCGATTGCAGAAACTGCAACAAGGCTTCCAATCCAGAACCGTAAGACAAATCTTACAATCAATATTGCACCAAACCATTTGCCTGAATATCAGATGTGGGGCTATGCTGCAGCCTACAAGCCAGAGCCCTTACTCAAAGAAACTTGCGGTCAGCCTCATAAATACTAAACTCCCAAGCAGGAGATGGATCAGGAACCCATGTTTATTCAACAATCTCAAACGAGATCCAAGTACGACCCCTTTCACCAAAAAGATGATATGCGCATCACGAGTTATGCATTGCGCTATCAGCTGAATCAGCCTGCTGCGAACTGCCCAACAGTCTTTCCGGTGGAGCCAACAACACGCATTCAAATGAGTGGCGACAGTTGGAAACAGGGGCGATGGCGGACTGATGTCGAGAGCGACTTAAAGGGTGTGACTCGTCTTGGACAACGAGTTTTGTGCGACGATGTATTATACAATCCTAACACAAATCGGATCACAAATACGCCCCAAGAGCATGCCCCTGATGCGAATTTCCCTATGACATTCAATCGCCTCTATAACCCTCCTTGTACTTTAAGGGCAACAGGGTGGAATCGTTGGCAGCCATTGTTCCACGATCCCCAAGAGACCTTTGAAACGCCGTTCGACACGTTTATTCCCAGTCGTTTGACTGACAAGGAAAAATGTGCACAGCAAAAGGATCGTATTTTGATCCATGGAACGGCAAGCACAGAATAAGGCTTTTTCTTTTTTTGAAGTGATGATCCAAGATCATTCCTTCAACCAAGCGTAATCAATGGGTTGTGTTCAGGCTTCCCCTAGTAGAATGGAGGTCGCCGCCGTTGCAGGCCTTGTTGGTCTCGGATATGTTGTATCCCGACTTGCAGGACCTGTAAAAGCGAAAGAGGGATTTGAATCAGGATATGGAATTTTTAAGCCAGGAAGCCAAACTGTAGTCAATCGAGGACCACCACGAAAGCCCCTTGGTCAAACGCCACAGGGTGCAAGTACAGTTGGTCCCAATCCTGAATTGGACATTATGTATCAGTTACCATACGGACAAACCCTTCCATCAACACCGAACCCTACTCCCTATGGATTACCGACCAACTATGCAACACAAACACCACCCCTTGCTCCACCGATTGTCACGAAGGGGCCAGAACCTGTTGCATTGAATGTGGAAGTCCCACAAGTTGTCATGAATGGCTCCTTAGAGCAGAACCCAGAGTATATTCGCGGAGACATTGTAAGCGCATTGAGTGGAGAGACAATCCCAGCTTGCGACTTTAAACACAATAACATGGTACCATTTTATGGCGGTTCTATAAAGCAAAATGTCAATAGCGCAGCCAATGTGAGTCGCCTTGATATGTATACTGGCTCAGGTGACACGCAAATTAAGAAACAAGAAGTTGAAACCATGTTTAACACGGCACAAAGCCCCTACGGCAATCCGTTTGGTCTTGAGTCATCTACTGACTTTATTGAGAGTCGAGTGGTTGAACCAAGATACAAAAATGGAGAGCGGCCATTTGAGCCAGTTCGAGTTGCACCTGGCGTTGGTGAGAAGGGCGGCCTTCTAGGAAAGGGTGGTTTCCAGCAATTGGAAGTGAATGAGTTGATGCGCCCTAAGACAACAGATCAACTTCGTGTTGCAACAGATCCAAAACTCACGTACAAGCAACCAGTCATTCCAGGAAAGCATTTTGTTGGTGCTGCAGCCGATAATGCAGGTGAAGTTCGCAAGTATCGTCCTGACCGCTTTTTCGTTGATGAGACAAACAGTCGTGCTGGAGCAGCTGCCCCAGTTGGTATTGTTGCAGAAGCTGTGCGACCCATTCAGGTTCTCCCTCACACAACACGTACAGACACAACAACAGAGGCGTTTGGTCCCGCACAAGGAGCAGATACTTTCCAGAGTTATGTAACTGGTGCATATCGTACGCCTATGACACAACAATATGGTGGAGCAGGATTCCGAAATGCAGATGCAAGTACATATTTTACGAACAATGTGGACAGTCCTGAAGCAGATTATGGTAGAAGTGGTTGGGAGAATAGACCCAACGAGAGATCAACAACAAGCAAGCGTACCATGGCCTTAAATTTGCGCCCTGCTGAATCTGGCACTGTTCCTGTGCATTACATGGATAATGCTCGCCCAACACGCCGTGCCGAGATGGAGGGTGGAACAGGAAGTGGAGAGGTTGGTCATGCTGTTGGCTATGCAGGTGGTGCACCCGCAGCAACAGTCTGGGATCCTGATGATGTTGCACGCACTACTGTCAAGCAGACTACAATTGATCTCAACCATTTTGGTATTTCTGCGAGTGCATCTGCACCTAATAAACTCAAGGTGTATGATCCGAATGATATTGCACGGCCAACCCAGAAGGCACAACTCTCCAATCGCGAATACACTGGCTCAGGATATGCACCTGAACGCGGTGTCTTTAATGAAGATTACGCATTTAATATGCGCACGAATCCAAATAAGGAGCAGATTCGCAAGGGTCGTAAGCCAATTGCTGGAAACGGAGGATTGGCAGTTTTCATGGGTGATCAGGGTCTACAGACTGCAAAGCGGCCAATGGCGGATGATGTCAATGATCGTGCGAATGCGGTCAATCGTGTGACGGCACTGCCACCTGGCTCAGGTGACCTAGGACAAGTCAAGTACCGCGTACCCTTGCACCTGGATGTATCTGCAGAGAGATTTACGCCTGATATTGTGAATGCCGTGAATAATAATCCTTTGATGCAGAGTTTACAAAAGAATGCACAACTTGATGCAGCGCGTATAATGGCCGAAAGACAGACAGGTATGGCCTAGTGATGGCTTAAATTCTCTGGCCATCAACACACCAAGATGCGTTTAGCGTGGCTCGTATGTGGACCACCTGGAAGTGGAAAATCAACTTGGATACGACAAAGAGCAAAAGAAACAAATGCGAAATTGATTCGACACATTGTACGAACAGATCGATCTTTAAGACAAGGTCGTCCTCTTTTGTTCAATCAACACCGTTCTGCAGAACGGACACTTATCTGGTTAGAAGGGGCGGATACGCTCACAACGGATGCCCAGGCCTTCTTGCGCAGGATTTTGGAGACCGCGGGGTCGAATGTGGAGTTCGCTCTCGAGGTTCGAGATGAAACGACAATGAATCCGCCCCTTCTAAGCAGATGTCAACGACATTCTATGCCAGGGCATAATTACAGATATGACACAAGTATATCTGTTGTGGAAAAACGGGGATTTGCCGATGTTCGCAAAGTGATTCAACTTGCAAACCAGCGCGAATCCATGTGGAATCCTTTTGAAAAACCGAGAGAATCTCTGCAGCAGGCTCGTCTTCAAGCGTTGAACCCAGAGACTTTGCTGCATAAATTGCTGAAGTTTGAACCATTTGAGACACAACGATGGTTCTATCGCCGTCTTGGAGATGGTCATTCTCCTTGGCTGTTACTTGCCTATGCGACGATGCGTTTAACAAGGGAAAAAAGGAATTCCGTAAGCACTTAGAATGGACGCCGTATATTCAGAGGCAAAGTTTGAATATACACGGCAACTCACCGTGTATCTTCAGACACCGTTTCACAGATTCTTCTTGTCGCTTCTCCAGCAGGCTGGCCAGGAAGAGCCAAACGCAAAAAAGGTACTCTCCAAGTTTCAAGATCTATTGAGCCAAGTCCCCGAGTGGAATGTCGACAAGGTTGATCGTGAGACAACAAAGATTGCGACAGAGAGTCATTGTGACTATCTAGAAGAACTCTTAACCGCAGTTTTTATTGCACACACAAAGATTTTGACCGCCATTCGCCTGGGATCAAAGCACAAGAAAGTTCAGATTACAATTCCTAAGTTGCCTCATTTCTTGCACCGTGCATTGACAGAATGCAGTCGTCTCTTATGGACGAATGTCTACTTGTTCCAAAATGATCTGCCAAGTATCGAGAAGCAAAAGAATCATCGCCAGATTGAGGGTCTCATTCATGATGGGATTGAACAGGCGATTCGTGGATTGCTCCCAGTCAAGAATATCCTGAAGGACTATTTGTCTGAGGGTGCAGATGAAGAGGAGAATGAAGAGGATGAGGAAGAGGAGACGAAGGTTGAGCCACCCAAAGTGGAGGAACCAAAGGCCGAAGAACCAAAGATCGACGAGCCAAAGGTTGAGGAGCCAAAGGCAGTAGAACAGGAGGAACAGATTCCCAAAAAGGTCGAAGTTGTAAAAGAAGAGGAGCCTGAAAAGCGCCCAATGATTGATCTTCCTGAGGTACAATCGAATGATGGTTCAAAAGAACAACTAGAGCCTCAACCAGAGCCTCAACCAGAGCCCCAGCCTCAACCTCAACCTCCAACACTCATGCTACAGAAAGAACCAAGTGTACAGTTTGCAGATACTGTTCATGTAATGGATGGAGGAAATGAGATGAATTTTCAGTCAATGCAGGGTCATGATGAAACAGATAATACCTTGAAAATCCTCGATGATGAAGGTGGAGATTTAAGTGAGTATGAAGATCTGGACGCTCCAAAGCCAGAGGACTTAGGAACTTCCGATTTTGAAACACTTTGAAGTTGCGTATAAACTATTTCTTTAATGTCCAACTTGAGTGCAGAACATGGACTCTGTTTGGACAAAACCTTCGTTTTGGGCTAGCCTTTGTGCAGTGGGGGTTGCAATGGCGGTGTTAAGCGCTATTGTACAATCTCAAACAGACGAAAAAGAGGTGAAGTCGAAGGCAGTACTTCGAGATGGAATTTTAGGAGCTATTTTTACAACGATTGTTTGGGTATTATCTCCCGAAACTATGACAACTCTAACGACGACCGCATCCTCAGTTGTAAATGAGGTTTCAACAGCCACAACAGCCATTGCTGCAAAAGCAGAGGCAGTTGCCTCTGAACTTGATGTTCAGGTTGGTCCAGCTAAATTTTAAAAGCGACTCAATAGGAGGGTTACAATGAAACTTGCGAAACCTACAAAAACAATTATAGGTTTCGTTATTTTACTTTGTGCAGCAGTTGCGTTGCTTACTGTTTCTAAAAAGGTGGAAGGGTTTACTACACCTGCACCTGTACTTGGATATATTACTGAAATGAATATCGCCCAAAGTTTTGGAATGATCCTTGCTGGATACGCTATCATTTCATCAAACGCTGCAAAAGAATATCAGTCTATGTCAACAAATGCTATTGTTGCATTTGATTATTTGAAACGAACTGGAATCCAAGTCAACGTTATTGATGTGGCTACGAAGCAATTAATTCTAGGTCACCGTGATATAACACTTTTCGTTGACGACTGCCTTGCACTACTCAAATCGAGTTCAACAAAAGAACTTTCACCCGCATTAGTATCACGCTTCCAGAGATTTTTTTCAAGATTTAACAATGCAACGTATAATCGTGATCGTACCTATGCAGTTGTATTCAATTATCCATTTACAGGAGTTCCTGTAGGAGGCGATCCATCTACCATTCTTGCCCTGAATGGCCAATCCATTGTAAGATTGGGTACAACACGGCCAATCTTTACAATTGCTGAATTAAGAAAGATCGTACCCAACCAATCTACATCACCACTTACAATCGATGCAATCAAGAATCAGATTCGTGATTCGAAGGGAATTGTCCTGTTTGATGGTGCTCAGTTCATGAAACTTTTCAGTGGCCAAGAGCAACAAAAGGTTTCATTACTAGCAAGTTCATTACGATTCTGTGACTATGGTGTCATTGATTGCCAGAAGAAATAATTCTAAGGAATGCTGGACACACATTCGTTCCCAGTTGATTTACAAACAAACTGCTTGAAGATGGGCTTCTGTAGCCAATCCTCAGGCCGTGCACGCTTGCAAGAGACTGCAATATGTTGGTATAGATCAAATCCAGGAAACTTCTCAGTACCATCCCATGTTTCCAAAATGTTCTCTCCATTCGAGTCAACTAGCCAAGTCCAGATCATATTAAAGAGTGGACTTGTAGTTTCACGTACAGTCCAATCATGTTCTTCAGAAAGGATTGACCCACCCTTTTTCTCTTCAGGATTCTCAGGAAAGAGTGCACGAAGAAGACTGCATGCTAGGCGTGCAAGGTCAAAACTAGGATTGGGGCGTACTAATGGTAGATCTGGATCGCGGAATGAGCCGTAATTGTATTGACTATATGCATCGCGACCTTCATCAAAATCGCTGCTTGCAATCTCAATTCCGTTAAATGTAAAGGTTGCGCGTCCAAAATCAATAATTACAAATCGCTTTCCAAAGGTTGGTATGCGGAATAGCGTACCTTCTTTTGTCTTATATGTAAAGTATTCTTTCTCAGTTTCTATCCAAAGAATGTTGTTTGTGTGAAGATCATTGTGAATCATTTGATACGTTGCTTGAAGTTGACGAAGCGCGGCTACAATTTGAAATAACCATGCTGTCCAACGCTGTTCCCATCCATCTTCAAACTCCTCTTCATTGAGCAAATCATCCATAATTCCTTTCATTAGCTCTGTTTGAAACACAATTACAGGCATCTTTGGAAGGATGGCAAAAATCTTATAGTGAGGAAATTCTTCTTCATCAGAGTCTTCTTTCAAACTTGCACTGTGACTCCGTGAGGTATGACGATGAATAAGCTCGGCCGACCCAGATTGTGTTGATATACTTTCAGCCTCTTCAATGGAACCTAGATCTACTTCCTCTGCACCGGCAGGGACTTCTTCATCTGCAAGTTCAGACTGCTCATTTTCCTCTCCACCTTCCTCTTCATCCTCGCTATCTTCACATTCACTGGGATCTGGCCGCAATAATTCCATTGCTTCTTCATCTGTAAGTTGTTTATTGTTTGCCAAATCATACACAAAGAGTTTGAAATACCCAGCATCATATGAATTCCAGAACCACTTTGAGTATCGATAGGATGAAATATCCTCTTGAATATTCAGTCTATATTCTTCTGCAATACAGCGGAATGCCTGATAGAACTGTACAAAGTGAGGACTATTCAAATGGCTCTTTAGAAGGCTCGCAAGATAGGTTGCTGTTGCGTCTACATAAGCCTGATTATTAGGATTTGTTAATTGCGCATGATCAAATTGAGACCAGAGTTGGGCGAGTGGAAGAGTATATCCTTCATTCTTGCGTAACACAGGATATGCATCTACCAAATGAACAACCTTTTGATATGCTAAATGCGATTCACCATTTATTTTTAATTCTACAATGTTATTTAATGAATCCAAAACTTGAATTTCTTGCGCTGGTGGTAGTCCAAAGTTTCGTTGTCTCCACAACTTTGACTTTTCCAATGTATTTACAAGAGGAACACAATCATTTAGATTGGTAAATCCTGATGGTAGATTCGTAGAAAAAGGGAGGGACTCTGCTGGAAAAGCAGCTCGAACCTGAAAATTAAGCTTGTTGGCGACAGCCTTTTTAGACATCTTTCTGTTGTTCCCGGTCGGAATCTAATACGAATCTATGACCGCACTGCGAAAAGCACAGGACAATTTTGTTTTTGTTAAAATTAGACCCATGAGTGCACAAGAGCGCCTTGCACAAGCAGCCCAGAATTTGAAATTGCGCAAGTTTGACATGAAGAATATTCCAGAGGATGCAGTATGTATTTTTATTGGCCGTCGCCGTACTGGTAAATCAACACTTGTTCGTGATTTGCTCTATCACCATCAGCGCATTCCTGTTGGTACAGTGATCAGTGGTACAGAAGAATCCAATAGCTTTTACTCTGCAATCGTCCCCCCTCTCTTTATTCACGGCGAGTACAATCCTGTGATTGTTGATAAGTACGTGAAACGCCAGAAGTTAATTATGCAGAAGATTCAACAACAAAATGTTGGCGCTGCTGTTGATGCAAGAGGGCAGCGCATCTTAACTCGTCAAACAATCGACCCCCGTTCTTTCTTAATTTTAGACGACTGTCTCTACGATGACTCTTGGATTCACGATAAGAATATTCGTTATTTGTTCTTGAACGGTCGTTGGCTAAAGGTGTTCTTCTTGATTACTATGCAGTACCCCCTTGGTATTCCTCCAATCTTGCGCACGAATGTGGACTATGTCTTTGTATTGCGTGAACCCTACTTTAGCAATCGTAAACGCATCTTTGAAAACTTTGGAAGTGCCTTTCCGAATTTTGAGTTCTTTTGTCAAATTATGGATCAATGCACACAGAATTATGAATGTCTTGTCATTTCCAATAACTCTCAGTCAAATAAGCTAGAGGATATTATTTATTGGTACAAGGCTGCATTGCATGGAGAATTCAAGATTGGGGATCCTCGATTCTGGCAACATAATGCAACCTATTACCGTGACAAAGAAGAAGAAGAAATTAACAATTATGACCCGACACAGAATCGATCCATTCGTGGACCCGTCATTCAGGTTCGTAAGATAGATTAGGATGACCTCTGAACTGTTGATTGGAGGATTTCTCTTAGCGTTTACAATCTTATTAACCATGAATGTATTTCAAATAAATTTCTTTGAACTAAAGTTCTCAGAAGGATTTGAAGAACTTTCTGCTCCCGTTTCCCTTGAAGCGCCGATTGATCTCACGCTTCCTGAACTTGCGCCAGAGACACAGTGTGGAATTGGCTTCGAGCCTTGTGCCGACGGTCAAAAATGTATGAATGGATATTGCAAGTCAACTGCAAAACCAGCGTTGGGAAAGACGGAACTACCTGTCATTCCTTGAAGCCCGGTTTTAGAAACCCCTGTTAGAAATGGCGCGTTCATCTCGAGGCTATACGGTAGTTGGTCTAGTTGTTGTACTGTTGGTTGTCGTTGCAGCATCTTTGATTTTCTTCGGTAAGAAGGCGATTGTAAGCGGATTTGCAGATTTGATTGCATGTGACCAAGGACTTGTTCCTTGTCCCGAGGGATACTTCTGCCAGGAAAAGAAATGCGTTGCAATCTATCCTGCGGTTGATATTGACCATGTGAATGCATATTAATTAATCATCTCATAGCATCATACATAATGATGATATGATATACCTTAATTATTCCTCCTTCTTTGCCGCTGCCTCACGCTTACGCTCCATGGCGAGATCCGCTGGTCCATCAAACAGTGCCGCATTCTCATCCTCTACCTTTGAGACACTAAACATGTTAGAGACTCCCTTCTCTGCCTTCTTTCCCTTGAGGGCAGGGTTCTCTTGGTAGAATTTCTCACGAGCCTCTTCGTTCTCCTTGTATCCCTTCATGAGCTTGTTGAGCTGCTCCTCTGCGTACTCCTGCTCAGCGATATCCTTGGGGTCAGGATCCCATGGCAGCCATTTGCCGACCTCGCCCACAAAGATGTTGTGGATGGGATCATTGCGCTGTAGCTTCTTGGAACGGGCAACAGCCTCCTCTTGAGTTCCATAGGTTCCACGAATCTTCAGACCACGAACCGTCGTCTGGAAGTTGTTCTTTGCAAAGAACTCGTCCTCGAGACGCTTGCCTTCCTTATACATGAAGTCATCATACGACTCTTTGATCGTCGTGGTTGTGATCGCCTTTTTGTTCTCACGAACAAAGTCTTGGTATGCAGTCAAGACACTGTCAACAGGAAGCTTGCTCGTGCGAACAACCTCTGCCTCATCGTTAAGATTCTTCTCAATCAGCTTAACATACTCCTTGTCGAGACGGTCATTGATGGCCTTGACACTCTCGGCTAGAAACTTCTCAAGATTCTTTACCTTCCACTCGACTTCAAAGTTCTTTACAAATTGCTCAAAAAAGAATAGATCTTTCCGAGCCAGAACCTTCTCTGGACTCAGGAAGCTTAGGAGTACAAAGCGCTGTCCAGGAATATCAGGATCCTCGTTCAAAAAATCTTCCTGATCTGTTGGCTTGGACATTCTATCTCTAGTTTCTAAAGTCAGTTCATTGTCTTTACGCACTCGCTTTTTTTCGGTACTCCAAGTATAAGAACGATGGACTTCACACTCAATGAGTTTATCAATCGCCTACTAAAGTACCTCATTGAGGGTCTAGCGGTTGCAATCGCTGCCCTCTTCATCCCCCGGAAGACGATCCCAATTGATGAGGTTGCAACGCTCGCCCTTGTTGCGGCGGCCGTCTTTGCCCTCTTAGATGCGTTTGTACCCTCCGTGGGCGTGACGGCACGCCAGGGTGCAGGCTTCGGTATCGGCGCGAACCTCGTTGGCTTCCCTAAGGGCTTGTAAGCAGCTGACTTAGAAGTATATTGAATTCAACAAGAATTTAATATACTTATTTAACAGAAATGCCAGCATTCACGACTCCCCAGTCTCCCCCACCCCTCTCGGACAAGGATTCCTACACGCTATGGCCTGGCGGTGGCTTGCCAGGACTTGCGCCAGTCTTGAAGGGGGGCAAGCGTAAGGCTAAGAAGACACGCAAGGGCAAGAAGTCTGGTCGCCGTACTCGCCGCCGTTAGAGCCTTGCGTCTAAGCCTCGCCGCCGTTGCTCAAACGCAAGTGTCAACTCGGCTAAATCGCCTCGCCGCCGTACTTTGCTAGTTCTTCCTGTGGAGCAAGTTCAGGACATTCACTTATAAGTCGTAAGGTTGCTTCATTTTGAATCGCTTGAACACGATCAAAGAGTTTGCGTATATCTTGAACACCCACAATTCGACTGAGTTCTTCATCTCCAGCAACAGTCTGCAACGCCATCATGTATCCAACACCATAGTTCGCATGAAGGACACGAATAATATGATTTTGATCCTGTGTCGCGGCGGTTGACCATCGAGCCATTTGGTGAAACAGTTTTTTCGCAATTTCCTCTTTTGAATTTCCCGTAGAAACTCCAAAGAGAACAAGTACTGAGATTAATAGTACAACGGGTAATATCCACTTCATCTACTAGGCCTGAATATCTTTGAGCGTCTGCAAGATTGCCTTATAGAGGCCTTTTGCAGAGGCTGCTTTGCGACCATAGACGGGATCAATCACAGCAACTTCTTCAACCTCCTCTGTAATTTCGTTATACGGTTTTCCAAAAACTCCTGCAGGAAGAACGAGTGGAATCTTTGTGTCACTGTGCATTTGTGTAATAAATTTCAGGCCTTTTTCAGAACTACCACTTTTCGTAACAGGAATGTTTGGAATAGGATCTGTTCCCATATATTTTTTCTTGAATTCTTTTGAGGAATCTGCGTGAATGACAAACGCAATCTTGTCAGTCGTTTCATTGAACTTTGTCACAAACGCATATGCTTCTTTAGTCTTCATTACTCCAGTTACATACGCTCGTTCTTCAATACGATAGTATCGACCAGAATCATCGTTAAATCCTGTTACAATAAGTCCTTCTTGTGAATTATCTGTAACTAGACCATTCTTTGTAATTTCGATTAGGATTGGAATGGAAGGAATCGTAGATTCTGCATCTTCACGCGTTTTAAATTCATCAGATTGCAAATAGGCGATCCCCTGTTTTTGAGCCGTTGCGAATCGCATCCTATTGTATCTTTCATACAAAGTTTTAGATCAACTTCTTATGAAAAAACCTTTTGTTTAGAGGTTGCCAGCGCGCTTGCGACGGGAGGCTTCCTTGAGCGCATCACCGAACTTCACATTGCGATTCTTGCGCTTCATTTCCTGGTACACGCGCATCACAGCCTGGTTCCAGGGGGACGCCTTGCGGGTCT
>JACCDG011168417.1_pt1 | contig 18684 bp, 17 predicted proteins | sample 7442471 | NCBI WGS metagenome assembly JACCDG01 (sample SAMN15323444, study PRJNA562643) | freshwater metagenome | isolation source: river surface water | place: USA:Blue River Watershed | collected 2017-08-17 | reverse complement strand
GTGGGAGCTGGAGGAACAGGGAGTGTTGTGGTTGAAGCTGGAGGAGTAGAAGTTTGAGCTGATTGAGGATCACAAATTTTGTATTGGTAATTATGATCTTGGAAGTAACTCCATATACGTCGTGGGGTGTTATCATCATTAACTTTTCCATCTACATCATTCTCCCCTGGTACATACCAAGGACTCCATCCACCATTGAACCATTGGATGCGGTACTCCTTAATTTCTGGGTGGGAGCTTGTATCAAGATGAAGACTTTCCCATGCTGTACCGCCTTGTGGTGTACCAGAAATAACTTTCAGTGAAGTACAAGCTGTGGCTGACTCAGCGGCCGAAAGCGCTTGGGCTTGCTGAGAGAGTTTCTGCATCTGTTTTGCCAAAGAATCCATCTCTGCTTTGATTTGTTTGAGTGTTTTAGCCTCAACAGAGGGAGCAAAGGACCCACTAATAAGTACAAGGGCAAGAACGAAAGTCACAAGTTTTTTCATATTTTGTTAAAATTATCCAACTATTTAGTAATACCTAAAGTATAGCAGTTAAGAGATTTTTTGAAACAACCGCTGGGGATAAACAAAAAAATAAAGCACCTGAGTGCTTTATTTTTCTATCGCCCATTTTTTAAGTTTTTTATACGAGACTTCTCCACAAATTGTCTCCTCTGTTTTTGTATTTATAAAAAATGGAATTCCCCCACACGATTTCTTGTCCAATGATTCCATCATCTTTGCGTTATCTTCATTGTTCCAGACTTCAATATGAGTAAGTTCAATCCCTTCCTTTTTCAAATCTTGGACTAACTTCTCCATCTTCTTACAATGGGAACAGCCCTCACCATAAAAGAAGAGTAAGTGCTCATTCATAGTTTATTTTGTTATACGAGAAAGGCGAGACTTTTTGCGAGACGCAGTATTGTGTTTCAAGATTCCTTTTTTTGTTGCTTTGTCTATTGTACTGTAAGCTTTTGGAAGGAGCTTCTTTGCCTCATCCTTTTTCTTTTCCTTAACAAGCTTCTCGATGTTCTTGATTGCTTCTTTGACCATTTTCTTGTTACGGTCGTTCATCGCCTTCTTCTTTATGGATCCGCGAAGGGCTTTTTTTGCTGATTTTGTAATTGGCATAATTTAATTTTATTTTTTAGTAAATTGTATTATCTATACTGCCCGAGACACGAACGGTAAAAGATAGTGCCACTATAGCAGAAAGGAGGGATTTTATCAAATGAAGAATTAGTCAAATTTCATTACCTTTAAAGATCCGCTTTGGTCAACGAATGAAACAAATGGTGTACCAATTTTATCAACTAACATACTTGTAAAGTAGGTAGGACCCTCGATTATCTCATTTCCAATTATTACCCAATCTTTTCCATCAAACTTCATTGCGCTTGTCCCATCCAATGTTCCCCCAGATGTAGCTGCCACATATGAAAAAGATACGTGTGGTAAATCATTGTAAATAAACAATGATGACCCGTATGATTGATCTTTAGTAAATCCTGTACTTCCAACAGGGGTCCATGCGGCTCTGCCATCATATTTCATAACAGTAGTCTTCCCATTTTCAGCCCAATCTTGAAATGAGATATACAGATTATTTTTGGAATCAAATTTCAATTGTGGATAATCTACAGATGACTTTGAAAATTCTCTTGGGCCAACATTCCTCCACGTTCTTCCATCAAATCTCATTACACTTGCTTTACCACTTGTCTGTTCCCTGAATGCAACATAAGGGATATTCCCCATATCAAAAGCAATACTTGGATACCAAGCTTCATCCGGAGAAAAGCCAGGAACACCAACCGGAATCCAATTACCACCAACATACTTCATAACAGTGATATGTTTTTGTATTGTACCAGAACTATTATCAACAAATACTACATATGGATTATCAAAGTTATCGAACGCAATCTTTGTGTATTCTGCTCCTTCTGGTGAAAATCCAGGTTTACCAATATCAACCCATCCTGCGGGACCACCAAGATAACGCATCACTGAGGCCTTGCCCACATTCCCAGCATCAGGATATGCCATATCACTAAAGGCGATGTATGGAGTATCACCTTTATTGATTGCTAAAGATGGCCAGCTCGCTCGATCTGGAGTAAATCCAGGAATCCCAACTCGTGACCAACTATTCAATCCATCATATTTAATCACGGTTGCTTTATCCTTTTGGTCAGAATCCATAAAAGCAACATATTTTGCGTTAGTTGAATCATAAGCGATGGAAACGATTTCACTATTGTAACTCGATGAGCCCGAGTTTCCTGCTTCTTTCCAAGTCTTATTTTCGAATTTCATCACTGTTGGTTTATAACTTGTGCCATCTTGAATTGATATGTATGGAACATTATTTGGGTCAATAGCTAAAGAAATATAACTTATTGGGTTTGTGAATCCAGCGTTCCCAACATTTTGCCAATTTGAACCGTCGAATTCCATCACAGTTGCTTTGTTGCTATGTGAACTATCAACAAATGCAACAAGTGGTACATTGTTGGAGTCTAAAGCAAAGCCAAAATCATCATACGCACAACAACCCATCCCTGAAGTGAATCCAGCGTTCCCAACATTTTGCCAATTTGAACCGTCGAAATACTTAACAGTAATTTTCCCCCCATTTGATTGATCTCGATATGCCACATATGGTGTACCGTTTGAATCAAGAACTAACGCATTAACATCACTTTGCCCTGTAGAAAATCCAGGAGTTCCTACATTAACCCAAGTAGAACCATTAAATTTCATAACTGTTGCTTTCCAATTTTTTGAAGCGTCAGAAAATCCGGCATAAAGTGTTCCCTTTGAATCTACAGCTAAAGATGTAAAGACTCCCCAGTTCGGAGAAAATCCCGCTTTACCTACAGCAACCCAAGATTTGCCATCAAATTTTTTTACAGTGACTTTATTATTACTAGCATCATCTTTTAATACGAGGTATGGTGTACTACTCGAATCGAAAACTAAATATGGATTCCAAGATCCGCTATTTGATGACCCCGGAACGCCTACGCTCGCCCATTTAGATCCGTCAAACTTCATAACGATAATCTTGTCTGTAGTATTTTCTCTAAAAATAACATAAGGATTATTACTCGGATCGAAAACAATTGAATTATCATTTACACGATTTGCAGAAAATCCAGGAGTGCCGACACTTTGCCAAGTTGAACCGTCGAACTTCATAACAGTTGCTTTGCCACTATTTGGAGTATCACTAAACGATACATACGGTACCCCCTTTAAATCCATGCCCATTGATATATACTCTGCCCCCCCAGCTGAAAATTCTGGAGTTCCGACTACTTGCCAACTTCCAGTTTTTGCCTGCGACTTTTGAAAGATAACAGAGACGACAGCAACTACTACTACGATAATCAATAAATGTATTAAAAACTTTTTTTTATTTTGTGGCATTTCTAAAAATGAATTAATCTAATAAAGAGACCAAAATTGCTATTATTGCACTTATTGTACAATGCATTTAAAACATAGACAAGGAAAATCTGTTATAATATGAACATGATCGCACGCCTTGAGGGCACAATTGTATATAACACTGATAAATACGTGGTTTTAGACGTATCTGGCGTTGGATATAAGGTTTTTCTGTCAGCGGATTTTCTCTCGGTTGTAGGACCAAATGATAAGTATGCTTTTTGGATATATACGGCGGTTAGAGAAAATTCGATCGACTTATATGGCTTCCAGAAAACCGAAGAATTGTCCTTTTTTGAAATGTTGCTCGATGTTTCAGGCATAGGACCAAAGGGAGCGCTAGGAATTATTAGCGTGGCCTCTATTGATACACTCACCCGCGCTATTGCTACCGGCGATACTGGGTACCTAACCAAAGTTTCCGGTATAGGGAAAAAAACGGCGGAAAAAATTGTGATTGAACTTCGTGATAAATTAAAATCTAAAATGGGAAATGATACAATTAGTAATTCATCACTGCGCGCTGAAGGCGATATTATCGAAGCCCTCAAATCTCTGGGCTACTCACAAAACGAAGCTCGTGACGCATTGAAAAATGTCCCTAGTGAAATCGAATCCACAAATGCCAGAATAAAAGAAGCCTTAAAAATTTTAGGTGGAAAATAAAATAGTATGCCGGAATTACCAGAGGTTACAACTACGGTGAATGGACTCCAAAGAGTACTACCCTCTTTGAAAATTTTAGATATCTGGACTGACTTGGCGAAAAAGAAAGTAAGTCGAAAAGATTTCGAACACACAATTAAAAGTGAGAAGTTTTTTAAGAGTTTTAAAAAATCTGTTGTTGGAGCAAAAGTTTTGATGGTTGAACGCCGTGCAAAAAACATTTTAATCCATTTAAATAACAAGCAGACAATTTTAATTCACATGAAGATGACGGGGCATTTATTGTTCGGCGAATATGTTTTTAATAAAAAGGAAAATCGGTGGCTCCCCCATTCCAAAGAGAGAGCAAGCTTACACGATCCGTTTAATAGATTTGTGCATGTAGTATTTACTTTCAGCAATCGCAAGCATTTAGCCTTTTGTGACTCACGTAAATTCGGCAAAGTCACGTTACTTGATACAGAGACCGCGCATGACACGGTACATCTGAAAGGCGTCGGCCCTGAACCACTAGAGAAAAATTTCACCTTTATGGGTTTCAAAACTCAATTAGAAAAAAAGCCGAACTGGCCAATCAAACAATCTCTAATGGATCAATACACTATCGCGGGTATTGGTAATATTTATTCCGACGAGATGCTTTGGCTTGCAGGTATCCACCCAGAATCTAAGATACTAAAGATCCCAAATTTGTATTTAAAAAATCTTTATACTGCGATGCAAAAAGTCCTTAACAAGGGCATCGATTTTGGTGGGGATTCAATGAGTGATTATCGAGACATAGATGGCAAGCGTGGAAATTTTCAGAATCATCATAATGTTTATAGAAAATCAAAAGAGAAATGTAGCAAGAAAGGCTGTACAGGAATAATTTTAGGAAAAACAATCGGTGGACGAAGCGCACACTTTTGCCCGAGGCATCAAAAGCTTTTTAAATAGAGAGGATCCGATAAAGTGCAACTCCAGTTGCCACCGACACATTTAATGATTCTTTCTTCCCTACCATCTTTATTTCCGCAATCACATCACACATTTTTAAAATATGGAGAGGAAGTCCTTCAACTTCGTTACCAATTATGAAAGCCATTTTTTCTGTCGGCTTCACTTTCTTATAATCGATTGAATTATCACTCTGTTCTATGGCAATAATTTGATACCCATCTTTTTTAAGTTTCTTAATTAGCGGGGGAAGAGTTTTTTTGTATTCCCAATGGATTGTCGTTTCAGCTCCAAGCGAAGCTTTAGCAATATCTTGTCGAGGTCGCCCAAATTTATCGATCGGTGTTGGGGTATACCCCACAATGTATATTTTATTGACCCCCACCGCATCAGCTGTTCGAAAAATCGCACCCACATTTTGGGCGGAGCGAATATCAGGTAAAATCAAAATGCTATTTGGTTGTTGAACTTTTTGATTGATTTTTATCATAGAATGTGGTATTTTTTAGTGTACCACAAATATGCGCCCGTAGCTCAGTCGGTAGAGCAGCTCCCTTTTAAGGAGATGGTCGTAGGTTCGATTCCTACCGGGCGCACAAAATAAAGATTCTAAAGGCTATTTTGGAAAAACAGCATTTTATATAGACCACCTCCCTCAGTGAACTGGTCTATGGCTCAAAAAAAATAACTTTATATAAATATTCTACTTTAGATCAAGAAATATGGACATAGAAATATTGTCACAGAAGTTTTGTGATTACTCCGTTTCTATTCGCGGGTATTCAAAGGATACTATTAGGAGATACCGATATGTCATTGATGGCTATCGTAAATACTCTGGAGTAAGTGAGATTGGGCAAGTTAATGATGATAACGTACGGACTGTATTTTATCATGGGCGAACAGAGAGAAAATGGTCGGTAAACACTTTTATTATTTACCATAAAACTTTATTGGTTTTCTTTCGTTGGTGCATAAAGCAGGGTTATATGGAGAAAAATCCAATACTTGATATAGAGAAGCCAAAGATGGAGAAACGCTTACCTCCCAAGCTCACTAAGCAAGACGCCCTGCATTTATTAGAGATTGTATATAACTACCCTTATGATTATAAGTTTTTAAGGTATAGAAATCATGCTATCTTTTCAACTTTTATTTTTGCAGGCTTACGCAAACAAGAATTATTAAACCTAAAGTTTACAGATATTGATATCGAAAACTTAACTATCTTTGTGCGACAAGGTAAAGGAAATAAAGATAGATTGGTGCCGATTAGCTATACATTAGCGCAAAGTTTAAAAAAATATCAAGAAGAAAGAAAAAGATTAAGTAAAACTAACCCTGAATTTTTTTCCTCACTACGCTTAAACTGTGGTCTTACTGAAAATGGTCTAAAAAGATTGGTGGACCAAATGCGGGCATCTTCAGGAATAACATTTACAGCACATAAATTAAGACATACCTTTGCAACATTAATGCTTGAAGGTGGATGTGATATATATTCTTTATCAAAAATGATGGGTCATAGTGATATCAAAACTACTACAATCTATTTAGCTGCCAGCGCAGAACATCTACGATCACAAATGACTAAACATCCATTAAATGATTTAATATAATATTCTTGAGTTTTTCTTTGGAGAAAAAAATAAAAAAGATTATAATAAAATAACTATATGAAAACAAAAGTTCCTATTACAATTCATCTTGACGGCGCAGGAGTTCAAGATGGCTCAATTTTAATTGAAGACCTAGTACCAGCGCTACAGGGTTTTTCTAGTGCTTATGGAAAAATTGCAAGTAACTATTCTCAAGATTTAAATCATAAAATTAGAGTTGAATCATTTAAGCCCGGCAGTTTTATTGTTAGTTTATCTACAACAATACTTGAACATAAAGACGCTCTTGGTGCTACAGCAGATGCAATGTCAATTGTTGGAGGTGTTGGTGTAGCTGGTACAGTAGTTTATAAAGTTATTGATTATGTAATAAAAACTCTTAGTGCTAAAAAACATATAAAAAACCAACCATATACTCAACAAGTAAATTATAATTCAGGTAATGTTGTAATAATCAATGCTGACAATGTTGAGTTAACTGTTCCACTAGAGGTTTACCAAATAGTGAAAGCTAAAACTATAGATGCGGACCTAAATAAGATTGCATCACTAATTGATGAAGAAAACATAAAAGAATTAAGTATAACCTATGAAAGAGATGATGAAGTAGTTTCTGAAACAATAGATACTAACTCGAAGAAATATTTTGATATGGATGATAAGGTAGTTTCTGAAACTAAAGATTCTTGGGTGACTTGCAAAATAAATTCCTTAACCAAAACAACAAATCGTGGACAGGCTTATTTACCGGATGGTACAAGGGTAGGTTTTAAATTAGCTGGAGAAACGCCTGATAATCTATACAAGCATTTTGCACACAAAGGGTGGGTAAAAATGTACTGCAAAGTTAAATTGGATGAAAGTTTAAAACCAATTGAACTTGATGTCTATGATATTCAGCAAATGGAAACTGAACTGCCTTTTGAAAAACCACAAGATAACATTGAATAACGCCTCAAAAAACCAAATTAATTTTATTTTAAGTACACCATACTTCTATTTCACTTTCACCGTTAGCATAGAAATGGTAAAATGTTAATATAACAAGGAAATTAAAGGGTTTCTACAGAAAACAATGCCAAACCTAACTGTGACTAACAATGAAAAAAGAGAGGTAAAGAGGCCCGACATATACAGGGAGTTTGTTCTTTGGACTGCTATGCCCTACAAGGAGAAAATAGCCCTTGGAATCGAGACACAGAGCCAATTTGCGGAGTATTACAAGGTCCATCTTAATACCACTACAGCTTGGAAACAAAGACCAGATTTCGAGGACAGAGTAGATGCCATCCTTAAAATGTGGTCAATAGATAAAACACCTAGTGTCATTCATGCTATATACAGCACTGCAGTAAAAGGTAATCCAACAAGTCAATTATTATGGCTTCAATACTTCAAGAAGTTTAACCCTAAGAAAGAAGAGACAAAGTCAAAAGGACCAGTGCTTAGTATTGGAGATATCAGGTATGCTATAAATCTATTGCCCGACCACTTAAAAGAGAAAAATTATGGGTACCTAAGAGAGATCACTGAGGATATTGCTAAGGCTAGAAATGAAGGATGTATCTCTGATGAAGATTGGTATGCAGAGCCTCCACAAGAGAATGCCTTTGAAGAATAAATAAAAAGTTTTGTTTTCTAATTACAGGTAGGACCCTTTATTCTGGATGGGTATGCTTTCAATAGGGCATCTAGAGTAGGAAATGACTTTAAATATGACGGGGTAAGAGATTTCCATCCATCACAATCAGCGGGATAGTAATACTTTGAAGTTGAATAAGATGAAGTGTAGAAGTTGCCAGAAGTGGTACTAGTAGTTTCTGTTTTTGTTGAACTTAATGCACCACAAGTATTATTTGCCCATAAACCCATTTTATTCGCTTGTGCTTGCAACTGAGCGGTTTTGTAAGCAGATTGGTACTTGTATGGAGTATTATATGTATATTCGTAAGCATAGCCATTTGTGATCATTGATTTACCAAAATCAGTGCCGTCAACAAGAAACACATACCTAAGTAATCTGCCATATTTATCTCGTTCTCCTTGTGATGGATCAACTTCAAGAGTTACATTTTTACCCGAAAGTAAATCTTTTGCTTTATTAGATGCTTCCTTTCCAAAACATTCTACTCCTTTTCTTGGGTCAACTGTTTCTGGAGTATTAAGACCAATAATGCGGATTGTTTCTGTGGTCCCATTTATACTTACTTTTACAGTATCACCATCGACAACACTCACTACTTTGTATTGAGTTGATGTGGGAGTTTCATTTGTTGTTTTTTTAGGAGTAACTGTTTTTGTTTCAGTGGCAACAGTCTTTTTTTCTTCAACAAGAGAAACTTGTGTCTCACTTGGATTTGTTACAACCGGCGCAGTTAGAGAATTAGAAACAGCTACCTCGTCTTTTGTTTTTGACGGTTCAGGAAGAATGATTCCGAGAAAAATAAAGATTGCAATTATCGAGCCAACGCTGATGCCTACCCATTTGAATATTTTTTTAAATGTTTTCATAAATTATTTTTGCGTTTGATTGATAAATACGGTGACAAGACGCAAAAAGCCCATCACGGGTAGAGACCGAAGTCTCTCGTATTCGTTTCCAAACACGGCGAGTAACGCGACCCCATGACGGGTTCTTTATGCGTTACTCGACTTTCGGCCATACCCTTAGGTATTCTAAGGGGTTAGGTCTCTTATTAAGTTGTAGCAGAATTATACCTTATTTTGTAAGGTATGTGTAGGCATTACGTTTTATTTTTATGTCTAAAAAAATTGCTATACATAACGTTGTAAAGTATACTTATTAAATAAAAGCAAACGAAAACCTTGTTTTTCTAATAAAGTTAGCCTTTAATTATTATGACTGAAAAAGAATTATTACAACAAAAAGAAAACTATATTCTCAAACTTGAAAAAGAAGTTGAGAAGTGGAAGAAGGCAGTCAAAACACAACGCTACGGTTTAGTGTGGCTTGATGTACCGGAAGGCTTTGAAGATGACGTTGAAAATAAGCTACCTATTCTTGAAGAAGTACAAAAGAAAGCGATCAAAAGTAAAGATGATAAACCAACACATCTACTTATTGAAGGCGACAACTATCACGCACTTACTTGTCTAAACTACACCCATAAAGAAAAGATTGATGTTATTTATATAGATCCACCTTACAACACTGGTTCTGATGGCTTTAGATACAAAGACAAAAGAATACTTACTCAATATCCAGATGGCACAGAAGTACCTAAGGACCACCCTTTCAGACATAGTTACTGGCTATCATTTATGCGAAAGCGTCTTGAATTGGCTCGTGATTTACTTAGTGACACTGGAGTTATATTTATAAGTATTGATAATAATGAATACTCTCAATTAAAACTTTTGTGTGATAGTATCTTCCAAGAAAAAAATTACGTGGGATCACTTATTTGGAGAAAAAAAGAAGGCGGAGGCCAAGCCGACGCTTATTTCGTAACAGAACACGAATATATATTAGTCTATGCAAAATCTCCAAAGTTTAAGTGGTTAGATGAGGTAATACCCACTGATGAGGCAGACTTCAACAAAGAAGATAGTGAAGGAAAGTTCACTGCTGTAAAGCTGGCAAAATGGGGCAATACTGCAAGGCGCGAGGATAGACCTAAGATGTACTTCTCTATTAAGTCTCCAGATGGAAAGAATGTTTTCCCTATAGCCCCAGATGGTGGCGATGGCCGTTGGCGTGTTGGTAAAAAAAGAATGGAAGAAATAATAAAGAAGGATTTAATTTTTTGGCAGAAAAGAGATAATTTATGGGTGCCCTATGAAAAACTTTATTATACAGAAGGTGAAGTAAAGGTCTTAAAAGAAAGAAGTATCTTGTACGAGATTGCTAACACTGCCGATGGTACAAACGAATTAACAAGTATCTTTGGTAAGAAAGATATGTTTGAAAATCCTAAATCAACTGAATTGATTAAGTTTTTTCTCAGATACGGAGGGCCGGATAACGCCATCGTATTGGATTTCTTTGCTGGATCTGGAACTACTGGACACGCAGTTATGAAACTGAACGAAGAAGATGAAGGAGGTAGACAGTTTATTCTTGTAACCAATAATGAAGATAAAATAATGGACGAGGTTTGTTATCCTAGATTAAAAAATGTCATAAAAGGATACGGAAAGGAAAAAGGGTTAAGTAACTCTGTAAAATACTACAAGACGGCCTTTGTCGGTAAACACAACATTCTTGACGCCGATGATAAAGATAAAATCCAACTTGCTTATCACGCTGGAGAAATGCTCGCCATTGCTGAAAACACACTAGAACAAATAAAAAAGAACGACTTTTGGCAGATGTTTGAAAACAAGGAGCGAATGACAGCTATATACTTCCGAGAAGAACAGGACAAACTTGATGAGTTCGTATTAGAAGTTATCAAACTCAAAAAACCAGTAACTGTGTATATGTTTAGCTGGGAAGAAAGAGTAGAGATTATAGATTTTGAAGATAATAAAAATATTAGTCTCAAAACTATCCCTCAACCAATTCTTGAGATATACAAACAGATATATAACATAATTTAATTTTATGAACACATTTAACCCTTCAAAGTTTCAAAAGGACGCTGTAGCAAATCTCATTGAGATGTTTGTTTCGGTATGGAAACAGCAAGGCAAGCAATTGCCTATTGTGTTCAAATCTCCAACCGGAAGTGGTAAGACTTTTATGACTTCTCTGTTTATTCGTGGACTTAACCACTTGCCACAATGGAAGGAAGACAAGGCATTTATCTGGATCACTTTCAGTGATGACTTGGCTATGCAGAGTAAGGGTAAGTTTCTTGAGTACTTTGAAAATATGCTTGAGAACAGAGCTTTAACTGTTGCTGATATCAATCAAGGTAAGCTGTATCAAAACGATATTTTATTTTTGAACTGGCAAAAAGTTATCGCTAAAAGTGCTGATACACGGTTACTCCGTCGTCCGGAAGATGAAGAGTGGCAAAAAGAAACAGGAAAATACTTTGAAGATGTAATTGAGCAAACTCACAAAGATGGTAGAGAGATTATTTTGATAATTGATGAGGCTCACAAGAACAAGGATACAAAGCTCGCCAAAGATATCATTGATATGATTGACCCAAAAGTCATTGTCCACATTACAGCAACACCTAACGAAAAAGATGAACTTGAGGCTCGTCGTCTTGGTAGTTATTGTGAAGTACCACGAAATGAAGTAGTAGATCAGGGATTGATTAAGGAGGCTATTGTTACTCAAACAGAGGAAGACTTTGACGGTATGACCGGCAAGGACCTTGATAAGACACTCATTGAAATAGGAATGAAGAAGAGAGAAGAACTCAAGGCAGAGTACAAGGCGCTTGGTAAAGATATCAACCCTTTAATGCTTATACAGTTACCTAACGATGACAGTAAACTAGTAGAAAAAGGAGAACAGAAAAAGGAAGATATCGTTACTGAGTATCTTCTAAAGAATAAAGTACCCGAACACAGAATAGCTAAATGGTTTGATAAACACCCACGGCCGGCCGGCCTAGAAGAAAATGATGACGAGCACGATTTCTTGCTCTTCAAACAGACAGCTGGTACAGGATGGGATTGTCCTCGTGCGTCGGTCCTAGTGATGTTTAGAGAGATACAGTCAAATACCTTCTACACACAAGTAGTTGGGCGTATCTTGAGAATGCCAGAGCCTCAAGCTAAAGAAGACTACAAAAATAATCCTAACCTTCGCTTGGGTTATTTATATACAAACTATAAACGTAAGGAGGTAGAAATACCGGACCAAAATCCTAAAAACCAACCACTCACTGAACTGGCACACATAAAGAAAGGTATTGAAAATATAGAGTTGCCATCTGATTATATTTCTCGCTTAGATTATGGTGATATTCGCGTATCTTCAAAGTTTCAAGAAGTATTCAGAACGGAACTTAATAAACATTTTGGTATTACTAAAGGAGATGTTCTTGGTAAAGCAGAGACAAAACTAAAGAAGTCTGGACTAGACCTTTCTAACACACTGGTAAACGAAGTCGTGGCCAACGCTCGCTTTGAAGACTACGACAATCTTGCTTTTGATTTTAGTAAAAAAGGTACAGACTTCTCTCTTGAAATGTCAGTAAGTGATATTGAAAAAACATTCAATTATCTTTGTTACCAGCTCTTGAGAGAGCAAGAAGACGATCAAGCTAAGTATTCAAACATTGCCCGCTCTTGGTCAACACTAAAACAAGCTCTCCGTGTTTGGTTTAAGACTGTTCTACAGGATGACCATATCTACTGGTACAAGATATTTATTAAAGATATTCGTAAGGGTCCAGAGAGTAAGTTTCGTCCTGTAATTACCAAAGCACTACGAGCCTACAAACCTATTTCAGATAGCTTACTTAACGATAAGAAAAAGAAGATAGAAGAAAAGGAATCTTATATATTTACTATACAGGACGAGTACCAATACCCTAGTGATTACAAAGTAGTACCTCAAAAATTGTGTGTGCTCGATAAGTTCTACTTACCAGAAGACTACAATGGACGTAAAAATGAGATTGCTTTCTTTGAGTATTTAGAAAAGAAAAAAGGAAAGATTGCGTGGTGGTTTAAGAACGGTAATCAAGGAAAGAAATATCTAGGTATAAAATATATAAATTCTATTACAAAAGAAGATGAGTTATTTTACCCAGACTGGATAATACGTTTTAATGATGGACGTATAGGTATTTTTGATACCAAAAAAGGAGACACTGCTACTAGCACCGAGACTGCTGATAAGACTAAAGCTCTACAACAAAAACTTAAAGTATTCGGTAAAAAGTATATTGGTGGTATAGCCGTACAAGAGGCCGGAGTATGGTATTACAATGACAGCCCTAAGTACTCTTTTAAAGAGGGCCAGTCAGTGAATGACAGCAAAGAATGGAAACCTTTTGAGAGTTTATTTTAGGCACCGCTAATCTAATTAAGCCCGATTATTTTTAGTAATTTTTATAAAAGGACAGAATATGGTTATGTTATCAAGCAAAGAAAAAGATCAGATAAAAAGGATACAGGAGCTACTAGTAGCTGACTTGAAAGATTCTACCCAAGAGGACTTCTTTATTTCTTTTAAACAATTAGAAAACGAACTACTTCTTAAAAATCGTACAGGATTTGAAAAAATACTTGATTTAATAAAGGAAAATTCAAATAATAAAATCACTTGGAAATTAAAGAAAGAAGTGTTTTCCCTCAAAGGAGGCGCTAGCGCACTTGAGGGCGTTACTACCCCATCTCGTGCAATAGAAAAAGAAGTTGGCGTCCATATTCACATCTCAGATAATACTCAAATTAGAAACTATTTTAAACTAATTCTTGATAATAAGGCAGATCAAGATTTAAAACATAAAATACACTCTGAAGATAATAGTGAGGAGATTGTCTTAAAAAGTTATGGGGTAAGAATAAAAGGTAACATGATAATTAGAAATAAAAAGTCTACTAAAGTATTTAATCCTACAGAGAAAAAATTAATATACCTTTTATATTATAAACACTTGAATAACCCCGATGAGTGCATTGCCTTAGAAACATTGCGAGGTCAATTAGGTAGGAATGGAACATATATAAAAAATAGCATAACATCGATACATAGAATTATCGCAAAAACAATATCAAACCATAAACCTATGAAAATTCTTTTCATAAAAAATGAACCTACGCGCGGGTATCATTTAAATCCGAGATTACTTATATAAATCATACAAATTACTAATTTAATAAAAATAACATTTCTATTGTTTTAAATATGCTCTAAAATAAGGGTATTTATTGATTTGTCACAAATGAGTCACATTTTATGTGACTTTTTTATTTGTAATAATACAAATATGAAAAGAACATTAAGGGAAACAGATTTAAGAAAACTTTTTGAGGAATATAAGAACGAATGCCAATATTCCAGAAAATTAAGCCCAGAAACAATAAGGGGGTGTAAAAATGTTTTTACTCTTTTTCTAAAAACAATGCCTGAGGTTACCAGTATAGAGTTTTTAACTGAGGCAATGTTGCAAGATTTTTTTAAGCGTATTGATACACGCCCACGAACAGTTGGAATAGATACAATACGAACAGGGGTAAGAAAATCAACGATTAAAACATACCACAATAAACTGAATGCATTTTTTGTTTGGTTGTGCAGGAAGGGTTACCTAGAAAAGGGAGAAAATCCTCTAGAGAACATACCTCGTCCTAGAGTGATATATAACGACTACAAAAGACTAAGCGATCAAGACATTAATGATCTTTATTCTTCAATTACTTTAAACTCCAAGAATGCTTTTGTGTTCTACAGAGACACGATGATGGTTAGCCTCTTATTTTTTACTGGACTAAGGCTCGGAGAATTTATATCACTTAAAGTAACTGATATCGACCGATTTAAAAAAGAGATACATGTTCGGCCAGAGACTTCTAAAATGAGAGAGCCGAGAGTTATACCAATGCACCCAACCCTATTTATGCATATGGAAAATTACTTCCATGCAAGGAATAATTGTGGATTTACAAATTCATCACTGATTCTTTCATCTAAAGAAGATGTGGGTTTGAGTCGTCATGGTTTAAAACACTGGGTTAAGGCTCTCATTAAAAAATCAGGGGTCAAGTTTCATCTACATCGTTTTCGTCACACTTTCGCATGTAAGCTCACTGAAAAGAATGTAACCCCTTTGAATCTGCAGAAGTTGTTAGGTCATGTTGATATTAGAATGACCGCACGGTACACAAGATCACTAAAGAGTGAAGACATGAGTAATGAAATCGCAAAGATTTCAATTTGATTGATAATTTACAGGAATTTTGGCATAATATGAGGGAGTCGAGTCGTTTTATTAATTTAAAGGATCGACAGTAGAGCATTTTATTTAAGGTTAGAAAAGCAGTAAACAGGTCCTTGGTTATCATTTGTTTTCTGCACCAAAATAAGATTATAGCTTTATTCTATGGGCTTTTCTGGGAAAACCTCTCCGTTAGATACCTTTTAAGGAGATGGTCGTAGGTTCGATTCCTACCGGGCGCACAGCGTTAAGAAAAACCTGCACTTCTGCAGGTTTTTTGCTGTGCGCAAAATCTAACTACAATACGCCTCTCCATTTGGATTCCTGCTTTCACTACCAATTTTTGACATGCCATGACTATCTACGCACCAGTACTTCGAAGGATCACTTTTCAAGGGCACAGATACGGCCCAAGAGGTAGCAATTGTGTCATCTGAAAGGTTGTACCCTGTTACACACAGAGGGGAGCCATCGCTTGAATCATCGGCAACCTTTAAAGCATTCGCTACAGGTGCATATAAAAATATTTCATCTGTGGCGCAAGTCCCCCCACTAATCACCCCGTAATTATTATGTGAGCCATAATAAAGTTCAGCAGAAGTTTTAATCGAAGCTAGGTTAGCTTTAATACTGACATCATGGGCTTCTGCATTAGCAGAACTTACAGAACTCAATACGATAGACCCAAGTATTCCAATAATAGCAATAACAACTAAAAGCTCTATTAAAGTAAAACCACGTTTACCTTTGGCGTTGCCTTTGTCAGGTAAACTTTTTTTGTAAAAATTGTTCATAAAATTTATCTTGTTATTATACAGAAAGAACCATTTATTTAAAAGTAAATCCTATGTGACGCCAAGAAAAAATATTTGTAATTACAGATATCCACACAAACGGTTGTTTAATCAACGCTTTAGCCTTATAATATAAGTAAGTTATTACTAATGTGTTTTTGCTAGTATTTATTTATAGAAACTAGCTTGATAGAGACTCACAGATGGTAAATTAGTTATTTATGTGTTTGACCAACACTGTTCCTTATTAAGGCAAAAGGCCTGACATGTTTTACTTTGAAAAAAGTAACAGATGTCAGGCCTTTTCTTTTTTGACTAAAGAGTTTTCAATATAAAAGACTCAAGGCCTACGGCCATATCAATCTCCCCTAAATGACTTTGGTGATAAATTCTGACGAGTTCGGATGAGGCAATCTCGAGTTCAGCTTTTGTGAATTTATTATTGGGAGAGGATAAAAGCATTTTATTTTTCCAAAAGAGTATACCAGATATTGCTTCGGGAGCAACCCCCTCCTCAATCAAACCGAGGTATGACGTCCAAGCCCCGACCTTATCCCGTCGACTGTACATATCCGCAACAATAAAGGAGTTAGTTTGCGGTTTTGGTGGGACTTTACTTTCACACACAATTACATCTTCAAAATATTTTTTATATTTCTTTATAACAACTTGGGTTAAATTATCTTCCAAAAAGATAAATATATTTTGCGAATCTTTTAGAGTGCTCAACAAAGTATCATCCAATATATTCCCCGCCTCAGCCAAAGCATTTTCAATAACAACTATTGGTATAGTCCCAAACAATACACTCTGATGTGCCAAAGACACCAAAGCGTTGCTGGTAATTTGATCCGAAAGGATACGTACAATCCCCGAATCAAGAGCGAGATCCTTTATTCGCTCACTTTTTTGAGAATTATTATTCCCATAAACAAGATATATCATATCCAAGGATTAACTTTTTTCTGATAGGCCAAATATTCAGCTCCATATTTTGCAACTAGTAACTTTTCCTCTTGTGGTAAGAAAATAAGTTTAGACACAGTAAAAGCAACTAGTGTTAAAATTATTATCGTAAAAGACCCAGCAACAATCCCAAACCCAAACATCATAAACATCAATCCTGCATGTGTTGGATTGCGAGTAAATTTATACGGGCCACGAGCAAAGTCACGCGGCGTATTTTTATTAATTGATTCTTTTTTTGAAGCACTAGATGTGTTCTGCGCCCAATACACTAAGAATGTCCCGATAAATATAACCAAAAAACCTATTTCGGAATAGAAGTCAAAACTAAAACGCATCTTGAAAAAAGTGTCCACAACAACCCCAATTATGAGGGCAACTAAGTAAACACTATAAGAATGAGACAGCACACGATGAACGCGAGCCGATTGTGGGCAAATCTTCTGCATCTTTTAATCGTACCACAAATATCCAAAAATGCGAGCTATTTCAAATCCCCCCAAGATGCACCTTGCCCACAAGATACTTCGAGCGGTACGGATTGCATATCTTTGATAAATTCCTGTGGAATAACATTCTTAAGAGACTCTTCAATTATTTTTTTAGCTTGACTTTCCAAGCCTTTTTTCACTTCAAACACAAGTTCGTCGTGGACCTGCAAAACCAAGCGCGCACTATCTACAATCCCCTCTTTAACAAGTTCATCGTAAACATTCTTCATCCCAATTTTTATTACATCAGCAGTAGCTGTCCCTTGAATTGGGGCATTGATGGCCATTCTTTCAGCCATTGCACGAATGAATGGAATGCTTGATTTAATACCAGGGAAATATCTTCGACGCCCAAAGAGTGTTTCTGTATATCCATTTTTACGCGCAAATTCTTTCACGCTTTCTAAATACTCGGCAATCGTTGGGAATTGTGCAAAATAATTATCATAGAAAATTTGTGCGTCTTTCCTCTCCCCACCCAAATTCTGTCGCAAAGCATTAACCCCCATTCCGTACAAAATTCCGAAATTGATTATTTTTGCACGGCGCCTCATTTCACTTGTCACATCTTTTTCTTCAACTCCAAAAACTTTACAAGCAACTGCCATATGAATGTCCTTCCCTTCTTGAAAAACTTTTATAAAATATTCATCTTGGGATAGCAACGCCGCAATTCGAAGTTCAATCTGGGAGTAGTCAAAACTCATAAGTGTAAAACCTTCTTGAGCCACAAAAGCATAGCGAATATTTTTACCTAGTTCTGTTCGAATTGGAATATTTTGCAGATTTGGATTGTTCGATGAAAATCTGCCAGTGGTAGAGCCCGTCTGGCTAAATGTTGAATGCAGTCGCCCATCGTCTTTCACCATATCAGGAATAGTATCGATGTATGTTGAGAGTAATTTCTGTAATTCACGGTACTCAAAAATTTTATCAATTATTGGGTTCCCTTC
>JACCDG011344641.1_pt1 | contig 18691 bp, 14 predicted proteins | sample 7442471 | NCBI WGS metagenome assembly JACCDG01 (sample SAMN15323444, study PRJNA562643) | freshwater metagenome | isolation source: river surface water | place: USA:Blue River Watershed | collected 2017-08-17 | reverse complement strand
GCATTCAATCCATCATTATACTCCTGACTTAGGAGATTGTCGTGGAACTCCCCAAAGGACTTCACCATCACCTTCTCAAATCCATACTCCTCCAGAATCGCATCCAAGAAGTTGTAGTTAACCAGATACTCCGCGTGGACATTTCCAATTGATCTCACAAAGACATCAATCTGCTTGCCAAAGTTCGACTTCGACCTGTCAAATGCCATCCTCTTCGTCGTATACTGCTTCTTGATTTTCCAAAGCATATTTCCGGCAAAGTCCTTACCCTCCACTTCCGTCACTCCCTTAATCAAGTTATAGACACGCTCGCCATCAAACGATGTTCCAATAAAGTATCCACCAATCTTCAGATTATCATTCACATTCTGAAGCAGGGTCCTCAAACGCATCTCATTCTCAAAGAAGTAATGCAGTGCAAACTGGACATTCACTACATCAAAGAGATACTTCGTCTCAATATGCGACTGGATCTTCAGCTTATCCGCTTCGGACATTCCCGCATCCTGGTTCGGGAAAATGAGCTTGCCCGCATCGCCGCGAATAAAGAATGCCTTGGGCTTCGGCTTCGGGATCACCCGGTCATAATACTTCTGACCAAACTTGATATTGTCCAAATCGATATCCATACAAACCACCTCCGCAAAGAGTGCCATCTTCATCTTCGGAATATCGACGCACTTTCCGCAACACAAGTCGAGGATCTTACCCACCATCTTCTTTCCATCCGTCTGCTCATTCACCTGCTTAAAAAGCGAGAGCTTGATGTGATGATTGTGGAAATTCTGGAAAGGAAGACGCGCTATATTATTTGCGCCATCAGCCCCCGCTGCACCCTCCTTGAATGTCGCAAAATAGGGACCCGGAGCATTCACCGGTGTCTCCCCATTCTCCTCCATCGGGGGAAGTTTCCCCGTCGTGATCATCTCATCATCGATCGGGTACTGTTGCGACCGGAAGATATCATATGCCGTCTTGTCGAGATTACCGAAAACAAACCGTCCATTCTTATACGATGTCGTCTTGTCGTGACGAACCCTATACGGGATCCACTGGAAACCCTTCTCCTGCGTTCGGTCAAAGCCAAACTCCACAATCGTATCATCATAGATTGGCTCCGTCTCCCCCGTAATCGGATCGTGGCAAACCATCCGGTCATTCTCATCCGTAAAGATATGTGCCGTATAATACGCCTCTGCCGCCTCTGTATCCATATTCTCCAAGCCATATGGGTTAAACAATGTTTTGTACTTTCTCTTAGTCATCCTATGGGTCTTCTCATTGAATGCATCCTTCAGAGTTCCCACATAGAGCCGTACCTTCTTGTACTGCTTCAGACTCGTCTTAATCCTGCCATCCTTCTCCACCTCATTGACCAGATAGGGAAATTTCATCTCACTCCCCGCATTGTTCTTGATCGTCTCTACCAAGAAGTCGATACTATTGAGATGCGTCGGCTTCCACTTAAAGAGCGCATACCAACTACCACCTCGCATCGGATAGTGTTCAAACATCGGGGTAAAGATAAGACCATCGACGAAGAATGGCTGAGCCGTCCGGGAATCCCATACCTGCTTCGCCTTCTCAAAGATATCGAGACCATCCGGCTTCTCCGAAATCTTAAACTCCTTCCGGCGCAAAGGTACGGAGAGTCCTGTGCCTTCAACTGCTGCCCTCTCCTTCCTCCCCACCGATCCGATAAACTGCTGGAGATACTCCGATCGAGACCTTCCCGCACGCTCATCTCGGTAGGTCGAGTAATACTGATTACGGCGAACATCATTCCCGCGGAAAAAGAGAATATCATATGCATAGAATTCGAACTTTCCCGTTGTGAGTTTCGTATATTCACCCTCCACCAGGGAGCCAACGCAACTCTCGTCCTTGAGACCACTATCGATCACTTGCTCATTGATGTCAATAAAGTAGATATTGCCATTCAACTCGGGATTCTCCGATCCCATCACAAAAGCACACATCCTTTGACCATCCGCCTTAAGCGCCACTGCATATCGATTCAAAATGTTCTGTGTATTGGTACTCTTTACGAGATTGACGCGGTGAATGGTTACGGGATTTGCACAGATAAACTCGGGACGGAACTCATTCGAATATGAGGGGATCTCTTCGGCACGGCGAACATTGACGAGGTTCTTGTAGGCGGCATTGACGCGACCCTTAATCGCGTGCTTCATAATAAAATCTGAATCATTAAGGATTGACATAATTGTGTGAACGTGCTCAAAGAGCTTCGTCGTGATTTCAGCGGCATCTGGCTTTTCCTCCTCTCCTGTCCCTTCCTTGTTTCCGATATACTCAATCTCAATCTCGTAAGTGGGACTCTCCTTTAATACATTCGCCTCACGGAAGTTCTTACCACTCTTGCTCTTCAAGGTGGTGAGATCAATCATAAAGAGACCATCCGGAGTCGTAATGTTATAGCGATTCTTGAGACGGAAATGCTTGAGCATTTTCTGATTACGCAGATTTCCAGTGGCATTATTTCCAGTGACCACATTATTGGCGAGATTAAGCAGTTGCTTCTTATTCTTCTCCAAGATCTCCTCTTCGGGGAGCTCTTCGTTCATTGAGACGCGGACGAAATAGTCATTGAGATCGAGCTTCTCCAGCTTCTTCTTCTCGATCATCTTGTGGGGGATTCCCTCGAGATTATCCTGTAACCAATACTTCTTGATGTTCGCAGAATCCTCAATGGTAAGCCGCGTTCGATCCAAATAGTTCGAGAAGCTGTTCCCCTCTACCGAAATACATATGTCGAGTGAAGAGACCATCTTGTAAGATGCCCCGAGACCATCATTCTCTTTACTAAATGTGTAGTACTCAAAGATCTTCTTAAACTTCTCCTCGTTTAACTCGATCTTCTCGTAGTTAGGATTCCAGAATCGTACCTCCAGTTCAATGTTCGGGTTCTTGTTCGTACTCTCGACGAACGAAGAGACCTTACTGAAATAACTTTTGCCGATTTCCATCCTCCGACTGAATGAATGAAAAATAACGTAATACTATATTATTATAAGATTATTGTAAGTTCTTTATACCGGGGAATGGGAATTAGTTAAAAGATCCTATATATCACATCCACAGTGATATATAGTATAGTATGATATGGTATAGTATGATATGGTATAGTATGATATGGTATAGTATGATATGGTATGATATGGTATGATATGGTATAGAAATTAGAGAGCGAGTAGATCTGCGATGATCTCGCTCTTTGTCTTGGAGATCATCTTACCGGTCTTCTCTGACTTCTTCTGGGTAGATACTCCATTTTGATTGCAGAGCTCCTCTAACTGATCCTTCAGCATCTTCTCGAGAGATGCTTTCGAGGGGATCGCTGGCTTCTCCACCACCTTCTTCTCTGCATTCTTCTCCACCACCTTCTTCTCTGCATTCTTCTCCACCACCTTCTTCTCTGCATTCTTCTCCACCACCTTCTTCTCTGCATTCTTCTCCCCCTTCTCCACCTTAATGGTCTTAAGAGGAGGCTTGGAAATGGATAGAATGATTGGAAAGGCATTCTCAATGGTAACACCCTGGAAAATTCCGGAAGTGAAAGCAGCTTTGATGGGATCCATCTTTCCCCGTTCCTCTTGGAATACCCGAAGAAGATCGAGTGACTCTGTCGTTTCCATAGGGTGACTCTCTAAATCTATCTCTGAATCATCCAGATCAGGATCCGCTGTAGATCGGAGATTTTCCCAGAGGGAGTTCTGGATCCGAGTTTCGGTAGATCCTTCCAAACCATTGTCCAAACTCTTCTTCTCTGCAATCCTCTTGATAAAGAGATGCGCATCTTCCATCTTCATATACTTGTAGATCTTGTTGATCACACTTTGAGTTTGGTGATCTCCATCACTCTCGCTATTGCCACTTCCACACCAATTGAGAATGGGCGATTTTTGGTTGCCACGAAGAACAGGGTAATAGATCCCGTTGTCATAAATGAGGATCGCCAGCGGATTGAGTGGGTTGTAGATATTCTTGTAATGATAGACCTCACTCTTCTCAAAGTCGATATGCGGTGCCTTCATATTGAAGATTACCAGAGAGATGTTCATCATATCGACTGTATATTGGATGAGTGTGTGGAAGATCTTCGGATCACACCGATTCTGGAGTGCTTGATTGAGAGAGAGCATCACATTCTCCCTCTTCATCGCCCGATGCTTTGCATAGTTGAATGCATAGTAGGCACCTCCAGTTGGCGATTGTTCATCGACGAACTCCGAGATGAGTTTCTTGATCCACTCCGTAAAGAGGTTCTGCTTTTCGTGCGAGGGAAGCATCATATAACTATCAAGATTCTCCGGACCCATTGCACCATAGATGACGGTAAAGATTGAGTCGAGGAAACGGTAACTGATCGAGACGTTGCTCTTTGGATTGACGAATAAGGTGAAACACTCTCCACCCATCACCTCGGATACGGAACGGTAGACCTTGACGAACTTCTTCTTTTGGAAGCCATCCCGATGATCCTTTGCATCCTTCCCGTGAAGGAGAACAGGTGCTTCTGGATCACTCTTCTTCACCTCCTTCACCTCCTTCTCCGGTAATCTATTTTCCAGGAAGATCTCTGAGGGATCAAAGAGATCATAGAAGGCCGATGGAAGGGGTTTCTGGCGAATGCCGAGAGCAAGTGCAATATGATCAATCGAAAAATAGGCAAATCGAGGAAGATCTGATGACGACTCCCTGCAACCTTCTACAGATCTCCGATCTGCCAAGAAGGTTGAAGATCGCTGCTGCTTCCCATCAAAGTCCCCTCCGCTCATCTCCATACCTTTGATGGATGCAAATGCATTGATCGTTTTTATGGATGATTTTACCGTAGTCGTCATTATGATAGAATTGTTGGTACTAATCTCTTTAAGCAGAATTGCTTTATACTCCAAAAGAGAACCCTTTTTCTATTTGATGGATAAAATGATGGGATGGCTACTCTGAGGTTCCCATAGAGGACCCAGAAGAACTATAGCTCTTATTTTGGTTATTCTTGGAGAGGGATGTCTCTTTTTGCTCTTTGAAGGAGTTAATCATCTTTGCCGTACTTGCGTGGTACTTGTTCTTCTTTCGTTTCAAGCTGATCTTACTTGGGTCAATATCCTTCGGATCAAGAAATTTGAGGAACTCATTGATCTTCTCATTGGTAATCGATGCGTGATCCTCTTGAAATTCATACTCTTGATGTAAAGGTTTTTGTAGATCAAAGTTATTGACAACGACTTTGGAGCAGTCACCCAGGAGTTGCTTGTTGGTCTCCTTCTTCATCTCCTCTTGAATCAAGTCATTCTTTTTTACATTCATATACTCAATGTACTTGAGGATTTGATCAATAATACTCTCTTTGATCGAGTTTAAGTTGATAAAGATTCCATTGTTGTTTTCAGAGTAGTTCTCTTGATGATTGAGAAAGATCTTGAAAATCTCAATATGCTCCTCCTTAGTAAGACTCTTCACTGCATCAATCAACCGCTTTTTCTTATAATAGAGAGTAACTGATGACTTTTTGGATGAGTGATCATCCAGAAGTGCAGAGTTATTCTCACGATGATGATCTGAGTGATCAAAGAAGGAGGGAACCGATTCCATCTTCCAGATAGAGGGACTATTTTATTATAGGCATACATATAATTGAACTCAAATGAAACGAATGAATCTTTTATGATCAATAGAGATCATAGAAGTGAATATCGATTGGATGGTATGATAGATGGTATGATAGATAGTATGATAGATAGTATGATAGATGGTATGATAGATGGTATGATAGATGGTATGATAGATAGTATGATAATGGGTTTTAATCTCGGTCACTCTCATCAGAGTCGTTTCCGGAATCGTCTCCCTCTTCATCGAGGTCAAGGTCACTATCCTCTTCCTCTTCACCCTCCTGTTTATTAATGTTGAAGGAGGCCTTCTTTGGAGCTGCGCCCTCACCCTCCTCTTCTCCCTGTTCCGACATATCCTCATCACTATCTGATAACTCAATCTCTTCCTCCCCCTCTTCATCATCCTCATCCTCGTCCTGCTCAGACATCTCCTCTTCTTCTTCCTCCAATCCTGCACCCATACCTGCACCGCTCACATCATCATCATCCAAAGCATCAGATGTAACAAACTCGACATTTCCTCCCTTCTTTGCTCCCCTCTTTCCAGTTGCCCCTGCCCCAGACCCCGCAGATGGAACATCCATCTTGGCAACCACGCGAATATTTGCACTATTCGGTGTGTAGTGCGTGGTGATGACACGAACCCGGATCATATCTCCCACTTTCACCTTGCTCATCGCCTTCATCTCCATCTCATCGTGGAGCTCACGAGGAACCGTAATCTGAATTGGGCCCAAGATCCCCCTCGGACCCACCTGATTGATCACCTTCACCTCAAACTCAAGGAGATTTCCAATGACGGGCTTACAGACAAGTGCCCGGAAGCGGATGTTGTATGTAATATCCCCCGTAAAATGGCTTCCCTCCAAGATACCAATCCCCTTCACCACGATCTCAATACTCTCCTCCTTCACGTGGCCCTCCTTGAGACACTTCCCCTCATATCGCTTCTTCAACTTTCCCAAGATATAGTCATCATTGTTTGCCGTCAAATAGCGCGGCTCTACGACTACCTTCTTATCAATCAATGTTTCAAAATAAATGTTCTCCTTGTTCATCATCCCATCATTACTTGACGTCTGGGTTAGCGCCTGTGTCATTGCCTGCATTTGTAATGGTAATCAAGATCAACAATATAGAGTATCTACTGCGCAAAATATCGCAATGCCTATACAATAGGAAGAGGTATTTATTGCAGGGGTTGGGCGGAGGTAAGTAGAACCTTTTACCGATCCAAGAGAGAGAGGAGTCTGGAGATCGATATTATAATCTTATGAGACTTACCTTTAAGCTGACAACAGGAGGATGATGGAAAAGAGGGGCGGCGGATCATTTTTTATGATTGATCCATCGATTCTTTTTGTCCACCTTTGGGCTTAAAGGAACTTTAAGAAGAGATGGTAATACTCGAATCATTGATTCTGGGGTTAAAATCGCGGAAAATTATATCCTACAAGATTAATATACACCTTTTCTTGTTCACTTGATCTTGTGAATCTCTTGATCCCTCTCTTCACCTTCGATTGATTAAAGATGGCAGTGGTTCATATTTCAACATCATCCATTAGTAAGCCGCATATCTATGCGCCTCTCTATAGTGAGTATGAGAGAGACATTACTGGATTTGATGATAAGATCTACTTCTCCAACAAGAATATGGGTGAGGATTCGATCTTTGATGACAAGATTGACAACTTTTACAACTTCCTTACTCTCTACAAGAAGGTGGAAGAGGAAGATGCGAAGAAGAGTGCGCTCTTCTTTAGTAACAAGTTCAAGAAAGGTACGGGTGGAGGAGGTGGTGGAGGGAGCGCAGGTGGCGCTGGTGCAGGTGCGAGTGGTCCCGGAGGTCCAAGTAATTACAATCAATCAGGGTACTCGTATAATCTGACAAATTTCCAGAAGCAACCAAATCAAAAGCAGCCTAAGGTGTGGAACTCACATACTCCAAAGAATGATGATGAGAGGCTCAATACCTTAATCGAATCGTATCTCAATAAGATCAGTGATGAGTCTTATAAGAAGATCAGCATTGACTTTGTGAATGAGCTGATCAAGATGGAGGATCTCTTCTTTTTCGATGTGATGGTCAAGAAGATTGTGGATAAGTGTGTGATGGACAACAAGTATCAGCATCTCTATATTCATCTCTGCAACAAGATCTGGACGAATCGTCAGATCCATTATCATTTGGCGGAGATTGAGGAGGGTGATGTGGATGGGAAGTACTATTGGACGCCGAAATATGCGGATGCGAATGGGAGTGGGAATGGGAGTGGGAGTGGAAGTATGAGAGTAAAGAGAGGGCCTTTCCAGACGGAGATGGATGCGAAGCTCAATCTCTTCCAGGAGCTCAACTTCAAGCGTTATTTTATGAACTATCTCCAACAGCTTTTCATTCATAAAAATGTAAACTTTAGTCATATTGAGAATGATGAGGAGTTCTTCTTACATAAGCGTCAGTTTATGGTGATCATTGAGATCTTGGGAATCCTCTATATGGAGAAGTATATTCCGGTAGATATCCTTCATCTGGTGATTATGCAGCTCTTGCATATGACGGATATTGGGGTGAAGGTTCAGCCGATTGAGATTGATGGTGTTCTCCAGATTCTCAAGGTGATGAATACCTACAAGGAGAAGAATAGAATTGGGGATTACTTTAGCCTCCCGATCTTCAATGAGTATTATGACTACATTACCCACATTGAGATGCACGAGGAGTTCAATATCCGCACGAAGTACTTCTTGACGGATTGCAAGGAGATTATCCGGGGAAAGAGTGTAGCGATCAAAGCCCCAAGTAACTTGCAGCTGAGTGCAGCAGTTGAGGCAGCTATTTCGGAGGCACCTGTACCTGCAGAGATGGCATTAGATAAGAGTAAGACAAATGATGATGGTGAGATAGGGGATTATGATGATGCGATGGAGAAGATGAAATCTGAGAAGAAGAGGGGTAGCATTGCAGGGATGATTGCCTTATGTGAGAAGATGACGGAAGAGGTGAGAGAGAAGGTGGTCTATGATATCATCTATCGTTATTGTGAGTCACATTGCAAGGATGAGATTTATGAGGGTTTCATTCGTAAGTTTTTGGGCAATTCCCAAAATTTGGAGCTTTTCCAGAAGGCAATGGAGGGGATTATTGGCAATATGGGCGAAATCCAGATTGATATTCCCAATGTAGTCGAGGTTCTTCGAGAGTGTGTGACGATGGTAGAGAGTCTCGATCTCTACTCCTTTGCACAGATTGTAGAGTTCAATGAGAAGATCCAATTACAGGCGACAATGATTGAGAGTGAGGAAGACGCAAACTTCTGGTGAAAGAAAGGAACCTAAGGTTCCTTTCGAACCTCCTCTTTTTATGAATGATTCAATGATTCAATGATTCTATTACAGATATCCGTAATAGAATAGATTAAATGTGTTAATAAATGATGGATTAACTCGATTGAGTGGAGAGTGTAGAGAGAGTATCTATATCACTATCATTGCGAGTGCGTGCTCGATAGTTCGGTCTTTGGAGGAGACCATCATCACTCTCTCTTTGAAATTCAAAGAAGAGATCCGGATGATCATCCGGGGTGGATGATCCTGATCCCTGGTGATAAAAGTCCGAGATAAAGACGCAATTCTCCGGATAGAGAGGTACATATTTCCGGCACATCTCCTTAAACCACTCCTTCTCTTCCTCTAATGTCGCTGCCGGTCTTCTGGCCGGCTCTAATTGAATAATCTTCCGGGAAAAGTCAATACCACAATAGACAATGGGAATCTCGAGTTGCCGGGCAATGTGATAGAAACCCGACTTGATGTTCTCTACCGGACGCCTTGTGCCCTCTGGGGCAATTGCCAAGATGTAATGATCAGCATTTCGCAACTCCCTGACCACATTCTGTACAATATTCTGTGGAGTCTGTGAGAGATTATCAACGGGAATTACGGTAGTATATGGGAAGTATCTGGCACACACTTTATTGGCGTGAATGGCGAAGGAGTCCTTCATCAAGAAGTAGATATTGTGTGTCTTCTTGAAGTAGGCGTGATAGAGGAGAGACCCAATGACAAAGTCATAGATCGATGTATGGGACATTACCATTACACACTTTGGAGGTAGGTGCTCCAAGGAGGCCTCGGAGATCTCAAATCCCATCCAGTAGAGTGCATAAAAAGAGAAGATCGTAAGAAACTCCTCCAGATAGGTACTACAGAGCCTGTAAGCGTTCACCCCCACAAAGAGTAAAAGAATGATCCATAAAAACATTTTATGTATAAATATGGTATATCGATGATATATCGATGATTTCACTCAGCAAATGATGACCACGGTACTAATCTATAAGAAGAGACTTTTTGTGGGGATTGAACCAATATGATTACTTGAACTGTCTTCCATCATCAACAAAGTGTTTTAACCGCATTCGTTCAGATTCATACCCTTCAATCGCAATCTTCATATATGAATCAATCTCACTATTATCACATCCCATCTCACGAAACATCTTCATCATAAGTTCTTTATGGGGATACAAACATTTACTCATCTCAGATATACATACATCGCGAGTCCAACTATGTCCTGTTTTACATGGTTGATATGTATGTGTCTCTGGATCATACTCACGATATGTAGTGTCGTTACAGAACTTACGTTGTAAGACGGTATAGTATCTTTCAATTGCAGTTAACTCTTCTGAACTTAGACACGCCTTATCATACAGAAAGTGCCGTAATGCTTTATCAATCTTTTCAATGATAATGTATGATGCTCGATCGACTGGGACGCGCTTGATTGCATTACCAGTGTACAAGAATGCTGATTTATTGTCAAAGTATACATTCTTGTTGGCATCATTCTCGAGTAACTTACCAAAGAAGTTGTTCAACAGAAAGAAGTCTCTCTTCTCAAAGATATCATCCTTAATGTGGTCATAACGGTAGTCTTCTTTGAAGAAGTCGCATATAGCATAGTTAAACGTATTCTTATTCATTTGGTTATTTTGTACGTTTTGTACGTTTTGTACGTTCTGTATGTTATTGTTGTTTATAAACTGATTAAACTTAGCTATGTAGGTACTCTTCATAAGAGACTCGTTATATGTCTTTTTATCTTGACACTTTTCAGGTTTTTTCAAATGCTTTAGCAAATTCTCCTTACGCGTATACCTTCCTTCACACTCAGGACATTGATAGAAACGCTTACCATTCACGTAGATAATATGTGCATCTTTTGGATCTCTAACAATCTCTTCTTCCTCTTCTTCTTTCTCTTCCTCTTCCTCTCTGTTGGCACGATCTAAAGATCGATCACATATCTGCTTCAACTCTGAAGGCTCAATCTTTAGATCGAATACAGAGTTGCAGGGAGTCGACAACTCGCTGCTCCCTTTCAGGGAGCCAAGCGAGTAGCAGGAAGTCGACAACCTTCTTGGAAGATCGGAGATCTCCAGAAGGTTGCAGGAAGTCGACAACCTTCTTGGAAGATCGGAGATCTCCAGAAGGTTGCAGGGAGTCGACAACCTTCTTGGAAGATCGGAGATCTCCAGAAGGTTGCAGGAAGTCGACAACATGAGCTGGGACATGTTCGCCGCAGGCGCTACCCCTTTCGGGGGTTTGACGACTTGCGCTGCAACTCTGTTGGCACTCTTCAAGACTTGTTCTGATGAAGAGTCTAAAGGACTATCTTCTATCATCTTAATACTATTGTTAAGATTCTTCTCTATAAACATTGACATATACAATGAGTCATCATACTTTGTCATATCATTCTTGATGATATTCAATGGTTCATTGAAGGATGTTACTAACTTGATCTTATGTATTCTATGTAGGGACGATATGAATGATTCATCCGTATTTTCAATGAAGTAATACCTACAGCCCAACGATAACTTTTTTGATTCAGCAAGGGGAAACAAGGCGTTATATTCAGGATCACATAATCTCTTCTTATTACAATGTCTCTCCATATCATACTTTGTGTATGATGTATACAAGCACCTATGACAGATAAAGCACGAGTTATGCTTTGCTATCTTCATTCTATGACTAAATGACCATTCAATCGTCTATCACCTAAAAAGTTATTATACTACATTATCTTATATCTTTCTATGAATGTAAACGAATGAACTTATACAGGAAGTGCTTGGTTATGTAGGCAAATGATATATAATACAAACTTTTCTATTACCATAATCAGTAATAGAAAATTGCGAAAAATTGCGAAAAATTGCGAAAAATTGCGAAAAATTGCGAAAAATTGCGAAAAACATACGCAATTTCATCATATATATATTCTCAGTAATAGAGTATGATACCGTTTAGAAGTCTGTCAGTAATGATTATGGTAATAAACCATTACATACGAAGTATCACACTTTATTTCATCTATTTTTCATCATTTTCATCGATTTCATCGATTTCATCGATTTCATCATTTTCATCGATTTCATCTGTTTTCGCAAAATGAGAACTTGCTAAATCTTAGTTGGCGAAAATACGCGACTCAGATCATCTTGTTTGAGATCCTTTTTTTTTGAGGACTTGTTTTTACCAAGTTCTCATTTTGCGAAAACAGATGAAATCGATGAAATCGATGAAATCGATGAAATCAATGAAAACGATGAAATCGGTGAAAACTATGATCATATGTTTTTATACACACAAATGTAGAAAAAAAATATTACTATTCTCAGTAGGCGAATCATCAACTTATGAAATAGTACTATTACCATTTAAAAAAAATGCGAAAACTTGCGAAAACTTGCGAAAACTTGCGAAAACTTGCGAAAAAATGCGAAAAATTGCGAAAAATTGCGAAAACAGATGAAATTGATGAAAACTTGCGCTGCAACTCTGTTCTCGATATTCAGATAGAGCTATCATAGTTGGTTTTATATTCTATTACCATTATCAGTAATAGAATATGAATAATGACGAGTCCCTGCTACCCAAGAAGGTTGACGACTCCCTGCTACCTTCTGGTGGTCTTCGACCACCCAAGAAGGTTGAATCCAGTCCCGAATTTACTCCACCTTCTTCCCATTTACCATAAACTTCCGGGAGACGTGATGATTATGGCTCTTGAGAGCATCATCTCGATGACGAATAGCTCGGAGGCGATCCTCTTCCATCGCTCTCTGTTGCTCTTCATATTGTTGATACCTCCGCGAAGATTCACGATCGGGTTCGTGGGAGATACTGGAGCGCTCATTCTCCAGCTCCTGGAGATTCTTGTATTGCTTGATCTTCACTGTACTTGGATCGATCAACATATTATCCTCATAAAAGGCCTGCTTAATGTCCGTATAATTTGATCCACTAAAGTTCCCCGCACCACCAATCTGGGCACAGTTTGTTCGTGATGAACTATCAATCGCATCCGGGAGAACAGGAGTAGAGGATGATCTACCTTTTCCCTTCTTCATCTCATCAAAATGTGCATTGAAGATCTCCTTGCTCATCGATTTACTGAAGATTTGACCGTGATCTCGCCCATCTCTCTCATTCTCCTCCATTCCATTCTTGAGGAGATCTCCATAACCACGATTCGTCTCATCATCGTCAAACTTGTACTTCTCAAACAATGTATTGAACTTATTGATATCGAAATTCTTCTGATTCACATCGATCACATCTCCGGGTCCATCATCCCTATTTCCTCTCCCATCATCGATTGATCGCTCCGACATATCCCTCGTCTTCTTTAGATCCATAAAACGGTTGAGGGGCGTATCACGGGGAACTCCCGCTTTCCCACCAAGATCGACCACCTTCTTCGGCTCTTCCGGAATCTTCCGTGGACGACCTCTGGGACGCTTTACTGTTGTGGCAACGGGATCAACCTTCTTGGCTCTTCCGTCGGAAGAGCAGAAGGTAGCCTCAACGGTAGTTAGGGCTTCCTCTCGATCGATATGCGCGGGTCCACGAATGGCCATCATTTCACGCTCTCGTTCGGCAATCTTATTGGAGAGGGAGTATTGGGGATTTCCTGAGATCATATCTTTGGAAGATTCTGATCTAAACCGGTGAATCTCTCCAATCTCTTCACTCTCATCCTCTTGAACTTCCCTACTTCTTTGGGATTTCTCCATCTTTTCCGCCTTATTGAGGAGATAGATGTAGGATTGGGTAATCACTTGGAAGTGATCACCATACTTCTCTCCCACTTTATCCGGGTGATACTTGAGGGCCATCTTCTTATACGCCTTTCGGATATTTCCAATCTCCATATCACCATCCTCCAGCCCAAGAATCTCAAAGGGATTGTAGTTCTCTTCAAATCGCTTGATCTCCTCCCGTAACTTCTCCTTCTTTCGATCCATATAACGATTGAACTTTGAACGACGACTCTCCTCCTGCTTCCGGAACTCCACTTCCTCTTTCTCATATCCCTCCTCATACTCTTTGATCCTGTCACTGAAGTTCGTCTTGTCAAACTTGATATCCGTAATCGGCCTCTCAATCATCGAATCGAGCGTCCTGTCATCATAGATCAAGGTCGTACTCATTGGGTAGGGCATTATCTGATTTGCCGAAGAGGGTTGTGGGATCATCATAGGACCCATTCCAGGAGCAGAACTTGGACCAAGTCCATTTTGCCGCGATTGCTGGAACTGCTTTACCATCTCGTCACTCGGCTTTTGAATCCGATTCGGGAAAGGAGGAACCGAATTGGGTACCATCCCCTGACCCAGTCCACTAAATGGCCGAACACCTTGTTGGGGATGCTGCATTTGCGGATGCTGCATTTGCGGATGTTGCATTTGTGGATGCTGCTGTTGCATCTGTTGTTGATAGTATAAATGGGGGTTTTGCTGATAATATGGATTTTGGTAAGGATTGGGCATACTCCCACCACCATATCCTGGTGCCAACCTTCTTGGCTCTTCCGAAGGAAGAGCAGAAGGTAGCCTCATCATTCTTGGATGCTGTTGTGGATGCTGTTGAGGGTGATATTGTGAATTCTGCAATGGATGCCGCTGTTGTTGAACTTGAACGGGTTTATTACCAGATCCAGTGGTTGTAGCAATAGGCCTATGATTGTTTTTTATAGATGATGAAGAAGAGGAAGAGGAGACCGGTTTGGAAGAGGGTCGCCTTCTTGGCGCTTCCTCTTCATAATCCGATCCAACATTTCCCATTTTATGAATCAAATGTGTTCAATGTATTCAACGTAATCGATATAGAATATAAAAACGTACTCTTCTTATATTCAGGATTATTTTTGATTAATGTAAACGCTTAATGCTTAGAGGACTTCGTCGACTTGGAGCTCTTACTGGTGTGAACCGAGGCATCATCGCGTGAGGAAGAGGAGTGATGATGGCTCGACGATGAACCAGACATCGAGATACCTGCGTGACGGGCCTTTGCCTCCTCCAGCATCACCCAGCGCTCAAAGAGCTTCGCCATCTTGTGGATGTCATTCTTGATGCTCTCCAGATGCTTGGTGTTATCGGCAATCTCCTTTGTCTCATCGCAGAGGAGATCGACATACTGGACAATGTTGTTGCCATTCTCATCCTCCAGAAGAGTGCACATACCCTTGTAGAACTCATTATTGGAGAGATCGATGTTCACCTGAGAGACATCATCGCCCTCCTCCTCCTCATCATCCTCCTCATCCTCCTCATCCTCACCCTCGTCCTCATCAACATACTCACTCGCCTCACTGGCGGTTCCCTCAGATGCACTCTCATGTGCGTGGGCCTCAACAACAGGAGCGACAACAGGTGCAGCAACCTCGGCAGCGTGCGCCTTCTTGGATCCACCACGGGTGCTCTTCGATGAAACAGATGCAGACATTCTTGTTTGGTTGTTGGATAACTACTTCTCTCTCTTCTTACTTTTCCTAACAAATCTGAACGAACGAAAAAGCGGACTTCATCTCTCAAAAAAATCTATATAGAGATTAAGCAGTGATCGATCGATCGAACGAACCAATGAAATGGTCGCAATATTGATCCATAAAAAGATGGAGGCATCTCCAAATCGACTCTCTGTCGCTCAAAAAGAGAGACTCTTAGATCAAATTGATCGATCCATTTATCCAAAGCAATATTATCAGAAGAAGAGAGCGATCTTTGCTGGAGGCCTCTTACCATCCCCTGAACCATCACCATCCCCATTATCTATACCCTTAGAACTATCCAATATCCTCCCCAAACAGTCGGGATTCATAGAATTACCGTTTTTATGGATGAGTGGAATCACAGCAGGTGTAATCTGTTTGATCGCACTTCTGGTGAAGTTCCGCATAAAAATCTTCTAAGAGAGTAGAGTGATCACCCTTTATTTTGATCTATAAAATATAATATATTTGAAATGGAGACTCCTCCTGCAAACAAGCCAGCTACTCCTACTGGGAATGCTGCAGGGAATAAGCCTGCGACTCCTTCGGGAAATAGTCAAGTGAATAAGCCGGCGAACAAACCTGCGAATAGTCCAGTGAATAAGCCTGTGAATAAGCCTGTGAATAAGCCTGTAAATAAGCCTGTAAATAAGCCTGCGAATAAGCCTGCGAATAAGTCAGTGAGTGTAATGAATCGTTTCAAGTCAATCTTTCGTAAGAATAGTAACAACGGGAATGTTGTGCCAAAGAATCTTCGCGAGGCTGGTATTACCAATATCAATGTAATGGCCAAGATGCGTAATAAGGGTCTTACCAATAGCCAGATTGAGAACTTGATCAAGAACCCTGATTTGCGAAAGTCTTCTGCAGTCTATCTCGCAGCCATCAATAACATTCGTAAGAATGCAAACATCAACTCAAATAATACGAAGACGAATGCCTATGGAACCTCCTATGCATCTTACTTTATGTTACCGATTGCAGTGATCGGAATGATCCTCTTCCTCCTTTTCGGTCTCACTTACTTCATCCGAGAAGGTGAGCCTTCCAAGAAGTAGTTATCAGAAACTTATGACTCTCTCGAAAGGAAGATCTTAATATAATAGGTGATGATGGCGAGGACAATGAACAAGGCCACAAGAGTGGTAAACTTTCGCCTACTGGTAGGAACCTAAGGTTCCTACCCTACCTCCATCTCGCACCTTCGGTGCTTGACGCAAGGTATGCCCGATCGGTAAAACACCAAGGTTATTTGCCATCGATCACTTCGTGATCAGATGGACATACCCTGCACCCTTCCTTTTTATAGATAAAATGATTATGAAGACTCTCTCGAAAGAAAGATCTTAATGTAATAGGTGATAATGGCGAGGACAATGAACAAGGCCACAAGAGTGGTGAACTTCCTCCTACGTAGGTTCTGATCCTCGATGTTGAGACGGAAGAGCTGGGGCTTATACAAGAAGAGTAGAAAGATCAAGATCGCATAGATCAGCACCATATGTTTGAATTGAATCTCCATTTTCAGATTGAATCGCGTAATACTATAAATTATACTATTTATAGAATCTATATTTTCCCCCATAAATATCCCTCTATAGAGTAGACTCTTATCCCATATCTCTTCTCTCTTCGGATAATCCATATGTTCAAATTACCCATACGATTCCGAAAAGATCCCCTCTTCTGGGTACGGATCGCTGTCCTGATCATCCTGATTCTCTTTATCTACTACTATCTCTATCCGAAGTTGATGGAGAGTGACCGAGAAGGTTACCTCAATTACTTCATTCCCTACTACAATCCCGGTTCAATCGCCATCTATGACTTCTACAAGAAAGATGGAGATTATAACAACCAAACCAAGAAGAGTTTTATCTACAAGCCCCTTCGAATCGGTTACGATGAGCAAGCCGCATTTATGAAAGAGTTTGGTTCAATGTGTGTTGCCAAGAGCTTCATTCAAGACGCAGTCTATATGAAAAGCCGCGATGAAGTCGCAATGATCCGCGACTGCAATGCCGGAAAGCTCGACATCGTCAATTGCTCCAATCCCCTTGTCACCAATCTATATCTCTCCGAAAATCTCCGGAATCTTCGCTTTATCTGCAATACCAACAAAATGTACCTCTATATCATTACTACTCGCAACTCCGGGATTGAATCCCTCAAAGATATCGAGAAAGTAGTGATGGGAAAGGCCGGGGATGGGAAGCCAATGACAATGGCAATCGACTATAAAGGGAGCGTTGCTGATCTCTTCTCCCGTGATCTAATGACCGCCCTTGGATACGTCGCCGATCGAGACTATACCTTCATCTACAGCCCTCGTGGATCGACTGAAGAGGCTTTTGAGACAGTAACGGGTGACCGAGCCAAGTTGGCCATTCTCTCCCTTCCATTTAAGCCACCGCTCTTTGAGAAGTTCTGTGGCCCCTCCAAGAACATCTTCTTTATCCCTTTTGAGTTCTATAATCGCGAGAAGTATAAGACCTTCTTTACCGATAATTTCTATTACATCCAAGATATCTATGACCTCAATGATGTCTGTATGTCCTATCTCCCAAAAAAGTATGGAGGGAAGACCTACTCCACCTTCTCCGCACAAATCCCCATTGTCTCTTATTACAACACAATGATCTGTAATGCGGACTTACCGGATGATACCGTCTATCAGATTCTGCGGACCTTCTATGAGAATGTACCTCTCTTTAATCGCCTCCCCGTCTTCCGAAAGCAGCCGATGTATAAGACTCAGCTCTCCGCTGGTCCTCAGAACTCCCTTCCCCTTAAACCCGGATCCCTCAAGTTCTACAAAGAGCACGGATATATTACTGCGGAAGATAGTGGAAGCTGCATCTATTTTGTGGGGGCAAAAGGGGGATGTACCAAGAAGGTTCTGCAAGATAATGGATTGATGGAAGGAGATAAGGAACTCGATAGCATCTTCCGATTCAGATGAGTGCCGTGAGTAATGGTAATTATATCATCATATTATTATTCATTGAATGATAATATTTTATGAATAAAATCTCTTGGATTTTCTATTAGATTGACTTCCCATGTGCTAAGAGGATGAACTTGAGAAGGTAGAGGAGGGTAAGACCGTAGACGATCGCCTTACCGGTAAAGTCCGAGATGAACCCGAACCACTCTAAGCCGCCAAAGATACACCCTCCAAAGCGGATCCAGACAT
>JACCDG010055727.1_pt1 | contig 18691 bp, 23 predicted proteins | sample 7442471 | NCBI WGS metagenome assembly JACCDG01 (sample SAMN15323444, study PRJNA562643) | freshwater metagenome | isolation source: river surface water | place: USA:Blue River Watershed | collected 2017-08-17 | reverse complement strand
TCGTGTGCCCACCCGACACCGATCCCGTGTTGGACGAACCTGGCCTGATTGAAATGCTCAGTTCCGCGCCGAAAAACTGCATCGCGCACGCGTGTTCCCACTGGGTGCACTGACCCGTGGTTTGAAGGGTGAAGTGCTGACAGAAATGTCAGACCTCACCGACGCAGGCTGCGTGGGCTTTAGTCAAGCTGAAGTGCCGTTGGAAAACACCCAAGTGTTGCAACGTGCTTTGCAATACGCCGCCACCTTTGGCTACACCGTGTGGCTGCGTCCACAAGAAATGCATTTGGGCAAAGGCGTGGCAGCCAGCGGTCCGCTCGCCACCCGTTTGGGTTTGGGCGGAGTGCCCGTGGCCGCAGAAACCATTGCCCTGCACACCATCTTTGCGCTCATGCGCAGCACCAAAGCACGCGTGCACTTGTGTCGCATCTCCAGCGCCGAAGGTGTGGAGCTGGTCCGTGCTGCTAAAAAAGAAGGCTTGGCCGTGACGGCTGACGTGAGCATCAACTCGCTTCACCTGAGCGACCACGACATTGGCTACTTTGACAGCCGTGCCCGCGTGACGCCTGTGCTGCGCCAACAGCGCGACCGCGATGCTTTGCGTGCTGCATTGGCCGACGGCACGCTCGACGCTTTGGTGTCCGATCACACACCCATTGACAACGATGGCAAGGCTTTGCCTTTTGCAGAAGCCGAGTCGGGCGCCACGGGTATAGAGCTGTTGCTCAGCCTCTCACTCAAGTGGGCACAAGACAGCAAGGTGAGCGTACTGCGTGCGCTCGACGTGCTGACCGCACAGCCGGCCAAAGTGTTGGGCAAGGTGCAAGGGCAAAGCACGAGCTTGGGTCAGCTCCATGTGGGCGGCGTGGCCGATATCGTGGTGTTTGACCCAACGGTTGAATGGCACGTCACACCCGATGCACTGCACAGCCAAGGCAAGCACACACCGTTTGCGTTTGACATGACGGGCATGTCTTTGCCCGCACGCGTCAAAGCCACTTTGGTGGCGGGCCACGTGGCCTACCAAGCGGCTTGATGCGTAGCTTGCATGCCATCACCAAGTTCTTGCGCGTCATCGCGCAAGTCTTGCGTGGCTATTGGACGATCCGCACCAGCTTCCCCAAACTCAGCGACGCGCAACAAGCCCGCTATGTTGAGGTTTGGGCGCGCGGCATGTTGGCCATCATTGGCATTGAGGTGCGCGTCAAAGGCCACCCCGCGCAAGGGCCGGTGTTGATGGCTGCCAATCACATTTCGTGGCTCGATATCTTGGTGATGCACGCGGCATGTCACTGCCGCTTTGTGGCCAAGTCTGAAATTCGCAGCTGGCCTTTGGTGGGCGTTCTCACCACTGGTGGCGGCTCGCTCTACATCGAGCGCTCATCCAATCGTGATGCCATGCGTGTGGTGCACCAAATGGCTGAGGCCTTGCAACAAGGGCAAGTGTTGGCGGTGTTCCCAGAGGGGGTCACGGGTGATGGCATCACGGTGCAGCCGTTTCATGCCAACTTGCTGCAAGCCGCCATTTCAGCCGAGGCGCCCATTCAGCCCATTGCCTTGCAGTTCATTGATGCCCAGACCCACGAGGTCAGTCTTGCCCCTTGCTACCGCGATGACGACACCTTGGTCAGCTCACTCTGGCGCACCTTGTGTGCACCACCTCTTTTGGCTCAAGTGCGCTATGGCGACAAGCAACACGCTGAGGGGCGCAGCCGCCGAGAGTGGGCGCAAGATCTACAAGCCACTGTGGCTAATTTATGCAAGTGATATGCTTTAAACCTTATGGCAACTAAAAAAACAACCCCATCACCCGCCAAAGCAAAAGCAGCGGCAGTGAAAAAACCTGCCGCTAAAGCAGCGAAGGCAACTGCCAACGTGGTTAAAGCACCTGCAAAGACTTCTAAGCAGGCGAGATCCAATGGTGCCGATTTGGATGTGATGTTTGACTTGGCTGCAGAAACTTTCCGCGTCATGTCAGCGCCCATGCGTTTGAAAATCATCAACTGCTTGTGCACAGAAGAAAAAAATGTGGGCCAGTTGCTAGAAGAAATTGACACCACACAGCCCAATATGTCGCAGCACTTGAACACCTTGTTCAAGTCCAAAATCTTGGGTCGTCGCCGTGAAGGTGTGCAGATTTACTACCGCATCATCAACGAGCGTGTAGTCACACTCTGCCGTGCCGTGTGCACACAAATTGCGATTGACAGCGATATCGCACACGACTAGTCAGTTGAAGAACAAAAGAAAAGGGCCGCTGTTGCGGCCCTTTGTCATTGAAGCGTGAAAGCTTTAAGGTTTGAGGTAGACATAGCCTTCTTTGGCCTGCAAGCGTGCCACTTCTGAGACGCCAGACGGCACGATCTTGGCTTCCATTGACACCTTGCTGGCGTCGATGTTGCGCGAGATCAGTGTGTTGTTGCACACACGGAATTGAACGCCGCTACTGGTCAGGCCTGCCACCATCCCGCTGAACTCGCGGCCTTTGCTGTCTTTGGCGCCATCCAGCAAAAAGTCAATGCCCGCGCCATGTGTGACTACCACAATTTTCGCTGAAGGGTCAGCGTTCAAATGGTTGCGCACATTGCCCAAGATGCCTGCGGCAGTTTCTACGCCTGTGTTGACGTGATAAGCCACTTTGATGTCTTGTGCCTGCACAGAGGCAAAGCCGAGTGCAAGCATGAAGGCCGTCAAGCCATGAGAGATGTATTTGAAAATGTTCATGTCGATCATTCTCACATCAAGCTGTCAGCCCAAATGTTTTGCGCCCAGTTCCATGCATAGATACCTTCCAGCTCGTTGGGTGCTGTGGACACACCACCAGAACCGGGGACGGTTTTGTAGGTTTTGTCCTTGGCATCGTACTGGTGAACCGAGGCCACGTGCACTACCAGTTTGTCGTTCACAAAGCTGTAGCAGGTGTTGCTGAGGAACGGTGCTGGGTTGACCGGCATGTCTGACAGCTGAGCCACGATGGCCGCTGCGGTGACCTTGCCATGCGAGTTGGCCATGTGGCCTGACTTTGGCATAAGCGGGGCCAGCATGATGGAGTCACCAATGACGTGAATGTCTTTAGCCTGTGTGGACTCGAATGTTTGGTAGTGCACACCGCACCAACGTGCGTTGACGTTTGCCAAGCTCGACTGCACAGCAATGCCACCGGCGCGCATGGCAGGCAATACGTTGAGCACATTGGCTTTGACATCGTTTTGCACATCAAACTTCAAGGTGTTGGTCTTGGCGTCTACAGCCATCACTTTGTGCTGAGGCATGTATTCCAAGATGCCCTTGTAATTGTCAGCCCAAAACTTCTTGAACAACGGGCCTTTGGACGTGACGTCTTGGTTGGCATCTAAGATCAGAACTTTAGACTTGGGCTTGTGTTGCTTGAAATAATGCGCCACTTGGCTGGCACGCTCATACGGGCCGGGAGGGCAGCGGTAGGGCGCTTCTGGAACGGTAATGGCGTAAACGCCGCCGTCGTCCATAGCTTCCAGCTGCTTGCGTAAGGCCAAGGTTTCTGGGCCGCCTTTCCACGCTTGCAAAATTTGACCAGAGGCGCTGGCTTCTTTCAGGCCTTCGATGGTGTTAAACATCAGGTCGATGCCGGGTGACATGACCAGCTTGTCGTAGCGAATGGTGGGGCCGCTGGCCAAGGTGACGGTTTTCTTGGCAGCATCAACGCTGGCCACATAGTCGCGCACGATGTTGACACCGTGCTTGCCCGAGAGCTTGTCGTAAGGTGTGGTGATGTCAGCCATGGTCTTGCTGCCACCGATCACCAAGTTGGAGATAGGGCAGGATACAAACGCACCACTGGGTTCAATCAGCGTGACGTCAATTTTGTAGTCTGACAGCATGCGAACGTACTTGGCGGCTGTGGCGCCACCATAGCCGCCGCCCACGACGACCACACGTGCTTTCTCGGGCACGCGTCCAACAGAAGCACAACCCACCATGCTGCCAAGAGCACCAAAAGAACCAAGAGCCAATGAGGCTTGAACAAAACTGCGGCGTTTCATGATGAATCCTTAATTAACGCTTGGTCGTAGCGTAGTAGCTAGCAATGGTGTCGATTTGGGCATCGGTCAAGCCCTTGGTGATTTGATGCATCACCGTGGCTGGGCGCGTGCCATTCTTGAAGGCTTGCATTTGCAGCACGTGGTATTCCTTGGGCATGCCCACCAGTGACGGGATAGCTGAACCTTCTGTGGTGCGGCCATCGGTGCCGTGACAGTTAGCGCACATGGCAGCCGTGGCGCGGTTATGTAGTTGAGTGGTTTTGTCTTGCGCGTGCGCCGTGGCAAACATACCCAAAGTCAGTGCAACTGCGCTCAAAGTTCGCACAACCTGTTGTGTGTTGGTTTTCATTAATACCTCTTGAGGAAAATCTATCAGTGAACATGAATATATCCACAATGACAAAACGCCATCACGGGTAATAACCCGATGATGGCGTTTTGTTCGAGGAGAAAACTATAACGTATGAATACGTTTAAGGCTGCATCAAGGTTGGTGCGCTAACAGGCGGCGCATCCATCCAACGGTCCACCAAACCAGCACCCAGCCACATACCGATGAGCGCAGTCCAAGCGGTCAGAGCAAAAATAGCGCCCCCTGTAACGCCTGCACCCACAGCGCAGCCCCCAGCCAGCATCGCGCCAAATCCCATGAAGATCGCACCCACGATGTAGCGGCGCATGGCATAGCCGTCTTTGAAGCCTTCTAGCTTGAGTTCTTTGCCCATCCATGCAGCAAAGAAGGAACCCAAGAACACACCGGGTAACAAACCAAAGTCAAAGCCAATGGTCGGTGGGTTAGGGGCCAATACGCGCATCAGCCACTCGGCTGATGGGCCGCTGAAGGTGATGCCTTGGATGTGGACAACTTCAAACGACGCTTTGGACACGCTGTAGGAAAACCACCAAGCCAAGGCCACACTCAAGCCCGTGCCAATGCCGCCTACCCACATCCATGCGCGCTGCGTGGTGCGTGTGGTGAAGTACAAAGCTGCACATAGCCAAATGCCGCCCACGATTAAGCCTGTGCTGTGGCTCCATCCCAAAATAGCGAGCAGATCGCGGCTACTGCCGCCTTCGACGGTCCACAAGTTGGTGATTTCTTGGCGCAAGGGTGAAAGAGCCCCTGAGAGAGCCGATTGCGCGGTGACCGCAAAAATCAAACCCGACAGCAAAGCTCGTAAGTTGCCGTTGGCAGACAAAATGAGCAAGCGGCTGGCACAGCCGCGTGTCATGATCATGCCTGCGCCGAACAACAAGCCTCCCACCAAGGCCCCGGACAGGCTGCCGCGCGAAGCCAACTGGCGCGCAGTGCTGACATCTAAATCGCCCAACACAATCAAGCCTTGAATGGCGATGACCGCTGCAGAAAACGTGAGCAGCCACACGGAGAGCTTCTCGCCAAACTGGCGATGCCAAAACTCGATCACGGCAGCCCGCAAACAAAACTTCGAGCGTTGTGCAAAGAAACCAAACAACAAGCCGACAAGCAAACCGCCTGTGGCTAATACATAGGGTTCGCCATAGGCTTCATTGAGTAAAGTGAGATTCATATGATTTAGTCTACGCTTATATTTGCACTATGCTAAGTGCTCTGGCTAGCGCGAATCTTGATACACATCAAGAGCGACAGTGCTTGCTGTTTTTGGAGAAGAGATTGTGAAAGCACCGTTTGTTCGTTCGCTGTGCGCGGGGTTGTGGCTGAGTTTTGTCGGCGTATCTAACTTGGCGCTTGCCGAAAAACCTTTGCCCCAAATGTCGGCATCTAAGCCGCTGATGCAGGCCAAGCAAGTGTGGCCCAACGTGTATTACGTGCAAGGCGTGTCCGAGTTGGGCTCATCGACCAACCAAAACTTTATCTCTAACGCGGGCTTTGTCGTCACGCCGTCGGGTGTGGTGGTGATTGATGCTTTGGGCTCGCCCGAATTGGCGCGCCGCCTGTTGGTTGAAATTGCCAAGGTCACCAATAAATCCATTCATACCGTGGTGGTGACGCACTATCATGCAGACCACATTTATGGTTTGCAAGTGTTCAAAGATTTGGGTGCACGCATCGTGGCCCATGGCGCTGCGCGTGAGTACCTCACCTCAGACACGGCACGTTTGCGCTTGGAAAGCTCACGCCAAGAACTCTGGCCGTGGGTCGATGAAAAAACCCGCTTGGTCCCCGCCGACGAATGGCTGACAGGCCCCAAAGTATTGACCGTGGGTGGTGTGCGTTTTGACATCCAGCCTGTGGGCCCCTCGCACACAGCCGAAGACTTGGTGGTGTACTTGCCGCAGCAAAAAGTGCTGTTTGCTGGCGATTTGGTGTTTCGTAACCGCATTCCATTTGTGGGTCAGGCGGACAGCCGCCATTGGATCGAAGCCATGGAAAGCCTGCTTAAGTTTGACACCCGCTGGGTGTTGCCTGGCCACGGTCCCATCTCTAACGACGCCAAGGCCGACATGACACTCACGCGTGACTACCTGATCTACCTGCGCGAAACCATGGGCCGAGCCGCCAAAGACATGGAACCCTTTGAAAGCGCCTACGCCAGCACAGATTGGTCAAAGTTCGAGAGAATGCCACTTTTCAAATCGGCCAACCGAATGAACGCCTACAACACCTATTTGCTGATGGAGCAAGAAGCCAAGTGACTCAGCCCACACCCTTCTCTCGACGCCAAGCCTTGCAAGGCTTGGCTGTTTGCTTGACAGGTATTAGCCCCTTGGGTGCCATTGCTGCGCCCGTCACATTACCCAGCACGGAGTCGTTGGCTGCTTCGCTTGACCAAGCGCTGCGTGTCAAGCAACCCTTGGTGGTGATGGTTAGCTTGAATGGCTGTGCATTTTGCAAAGTGGTGCGCGAGAACTATTTGCAACCCTTGCGTGCCTCGGGGTTGCAAGTGGTGCAAGTCGACATGCGCGATAGCCGTGCGTTGGTGGACTTTGATGGCACAGCCCTCACGCACGATGCGTGGGTGCGCAAACAGGGCATCAAGTTGGCGCCCACGGTGCTGTTCTTTGGCGCACAAGGACGAGAAGTGGCTACACGTTTGAAGGGGGCATACCTGCCCGATTTTTACGGTGCTTACTTTGATGAGCAATTGGCTTTGGCTCGTCGTGTGGTGGCTGGCGCATGATTCCGATCAAAACAGAATCCGCTTGGCGCGGCACATCCGACTGCCGCAACTGTGGCATTCGCGACATGGTGCTGTTTGCGGATTTGAATGAGCAAGACTTCAACCTCATTCACGCACCGATTGACGACTTGGTTTACCAATCAGGCCATTCGCTCTACGACGAGTCCGACAAAGCCATTGGCGTGTTCACCCTGCGCAAGGGCTTGGTTAAGTTGGTGCGCGTGACAGCCGATGGCCGAGAGCGCGTGGTGCGTGTGTTGTTTCCAGGTGATGTGGTGGGCCTTGAGGCACTGGCCACAGGCCACTTTGACAGCCAGGCCGTGGCGTTGAGCGAGGTGTCGGTGTGCCGCATTCCCCTGGATGTGATTCACCAGCTGGGTGCTAACAGTCCGCGCTTGCACCGCAAGCTCATGGAGAAATGGCAAAGCGCATTGAAACAGGCGGATGATTGGTTGGCCGAGCTGAACTTTGGCAGCGCACGTCAGCGCGTGCTGCACTTCATACACAAAATGCATGAGGTGGCAGACGACGGCACGGCGACTTTGTTTGGCCGCGACGATATGGGAGCCATGATGGATTTAAAGCTTGAAACAGTGAGCCGTGAGGTGACTGCCTTGGTGCGCGCAGGTGTGATGGAGCCGCTCGACAAACATGGGCGGCATTACAAGGTGTTGCTGCCAGAATGTTTGCAAGAAAAGTAACGAGGAGACATGGCATGAAAAAGTTGTTATTTTTAGCTTTGTTCATGGGTGCAGGCCTAGCGAATGCCCAACAACATCCGCTCTTCAAAGATGCGGATTTGCAAGCCGGTGAAAAACTGATTGCAGAAAATAAATGCAACGAATGCCACATTCGTCGCGTAGGTGGTAACGGCAACGCCATCTACAACCCGAAAGGTCGCATCAATACGGCGGGTGCTTTGCGCGGCATGGTGGAGTACTGCAACACCGAGCTCAACCTTGGTTTTTTCCCCGAAGACACCAATGCCGTGGCAGCTGTCTTAAACAAACAGCACTATAAGTTTCACTGAGCTTACAAAAAGGTTTGGCGTAAACCCGATGGTGCTCCCATCAGAGATGATTTATATTAGCGGGTGTTGATATATTTAACTGATGTGGAAGGACTATCTGTGAAAACACCAGATGGCATTCAATCGGGACGCGTTCAAAAAGCGCCCGAAAACTTTTTAGACCGTGACGGTATCAGTACCGTCATTGCTGAAAGCAAAGCCGGTCGTCGTAACTTCATTCGCAGCGCATTTGCCGCTGCTGCCGCTGGTGCTGCTGCACCCATGGCTTTGGCGCAGGGTAACCCTGTGCCCACTGAAGGTGGCGACCCCAACATCTTGAATTTGCCCGAACACGCCACTGGCCTCGGCCAAGGCGTGGCCGCGAATAACGGCTACGGCGTACCCTCGAAGTTCGAGTCCAACGTGCAGCGTCGTCAAAGCCCAGGCTTGACGCAAACCACGCAAGCCTCGGTGTCATTCGCACCGTTGCAGTCGTTGTTTGGCATCGTCACGCCGAGCGGCTTGCACTTTGAGCGTCACCACCAAGGTTGGTGGGACATCGACCCCTCTAAGCACCGCTTCATGATCAACGGCATGGTGAAAACACCCAAGGTGTTCACTATGGACGAAATCATGCGTTTGCCATCGGTCTCTCGTTTCCACTTCATCGAGTGCGGTGCAAACACTGCCGTCGAGTGGGGCAACGTGGCTGTGCCTACAGTGCAATACACACACGGCATGGTGTCGTGTAGCGAGTTCACAGGTGTGCCTTTGATCACCTTGCTCGAAATCGCAGGCGCTGATTTCAAGAATGCCAAGTTCATCTTGGCCGAAGGTGGTGATGGTTCATCCATGACTCGCACCATTCCGATGAGCTTGATCTTGTCTGGTGAAGTGTTGGTGGCCTACGGCCAAAACGGCGAAATGCTACGTCCTGAAAACGGTTATCCCTTGCGTCTGATCGTGCCAGGCATTCAAGGTGTGAGCTGGGTCAAGTACCTGCGCCGCATTGAAGTGGGTGACATGCCCTACGCTGCCAAAGACGAAGCCGTGCACTACATGGACTTGATGCCCGATGGTCAACACCGTCAGTACACCAACATCCAAGAATGTAAGAGCGTAGTGACCACGCCTTCCGGCGGCCAAGTGTTGCTGGACAAAGGCTTCTACAACATCACGGGCCTCGCATGGTCGGGCCGTGGCAAGGTGAAAAAAGTTGACGTGTCTGTGGACGGCGGTCGTAACTGGCGCCAAGCCCGTTTGGAAACGCCTGTGCTCAGCAAAGCGCTGACACGCTTCAACATCGACTGGGTGTGGGACGGCAAACCCGCCATCATCCAAAGTCGAGCCACCGACGAGACCGGCTATGTGCAACCCACCTACAAGCACTTGCGTGCTGCGCGTGGCACCCGTTCGATTTATCACAACAACGCCATCCAATCTTGGTTGGTGCAAGAAAACGGCGAGGTCAAGAATGTCCAAGTTTCGTAAAGTCGCTTTGGTTTCTGCTTTGACCGCGGGGCTGTTGGCTGCTGCTGGTTTGGCCAGCGCGCAAAGTACCGCGTATCCTGGTGTTGGCCGTCCGGCCACCGTCAAGGAAGTGGCCGCTTGGGACATCGATGTACGCCCTGACTTTAAGGGTTTGCCCGCTGGTTCAGGCTCGGTTGCCCAAGGCCAAGACTTGTGGGAAGCCAAGTGCGCCCACTGTCATGGTGTGTTTGGTGAGTCCAACGAAGTGTTCAGCCCCTTGGTGGGCGGCACGACCAAGGATGACATCAAATCCGGCAACGTGGCTAACTTGAAGCGCGCCGATTTTCCTGGCCGCACCACGATGATGAAAGTTGCCACAGTGTCCACACTCTGGGACTACATCAACCGTGCCATGCCTTGGACTGCGCCCAAGTCACTCAAGCCTGATGAGGTCTATGCGGTCACCGCGTACCTTTTGAGCTTGGCCGATGTGGTGCCTGAAAACTTTGTGTTGACCGATAAAAACATCGCCGAAGTGCAAAAGCGCATGCCTAACCGCAATGGCATGACCACTAAGCACGCGATGTGGGCCGGCAAAGAGTTCAACGGTACACCCAAGCCTGACACGGCCAACGTGGCGTGTATGAAGGACTGCATCCCTGAAGCCAAAGTGGCTTCGATGTTGCCCGACTACGCCCGCAACGCGCACGGCAACTTGGCTGACCAAAACCGTTTGGTCGGACAGCAGCATGGCGCGAACACTGCCGTGCCTGAAAACAAATCAGCCGCTGTGGGTACAGCTGCGGCAGCACCCGCTGCCGCTAAGCCAGCTGCCAAAGTGGTTGACCCCGCCCTGGCTTTGTTGGCCAAGCACAACTGCACGGCGTGTCATGCACAAAACACCAAAGTGGTGGGCCCAAGCTTTAACGATATCGCTAAAAAGTATTCAGGTAAATCTGATTACTTGGTAGGCAAAATCAAGGTAGGCGGCTCGGGTGTTTGGGGTCCTATCCCCATGCCTGCACAATCTGCCCCAGAAGCAGACATTAAAACGATTGCTAACTGGCTTGCAGCCGGTGCGGCAAAATAACTTCACGCATTTTTAGGAGCACTACATGCAAACTCGTCGCGAGACCCTCAAGCACAGCGCCGCTGTGGCAGGCCTCTTGGCCTCAACTGGCCTGTTCCCACAATACGCACAAGCGTTTGACAAAGCTGCCTTCGACGCCAAAAGCGTTGCAGACGCTGTCAAAGCCATGGGTGGCGCAGCCCCCGTGGAAAGCAAAGACGTCACCATCACTGGTCCAGACATCGCTGAAAACGGCGCTGTAGTGCCATTGGGCGTGAGCACCAGCTTGGGCAACGTCAAGCGCATGTTGTTGTTGGTCGAGAAAAACCCATCTGCTTTGATCGCCATGTTCAACGTGTCGCCTGAAGTGGAAGCCAACTTCTCTACACGCGCCAAGATGGGCCAATCGTCTGACGTGTACGCCATCGCGATCACCAACGACGGCAAAGCTTTCTTCGCGAAGAAAGAAGTCAAAGTGACACTCGGCGGCTGCGGCGGCTAATTTAAAGTTTTAGGAGAAATACCATGGCAGATCCAATGCGCATTCGCGCCCAAGCAGCTGGCGACAAAGCAACTATCCGTGTCTTGATGAGCCACGAAATGGAATCCGGTCAACGCAAAGACGGTACCGGCAAAATCATCCCCGCATGGCACATCCAAGACGTTACCGCTAGCCTCAATGGCAAAGTCGTCATGACTGCTGAATGGGGCCCCGCCGTTTCCAAAAACCCATTCCTGCAATTCACCATCAAAGGCGCTAAGGCCGGTGACAAAGTGGCCGTGGTTTGGAAAGACAACAAGGGCGATACCCGCTCTGACGAAGCTACCGTTTCGTAATGACCCTGAACGCAGTGGAGACACGAATGAAGAAAATAATTTTTGCTTTAGGGCTCATCGGCTTGTCTGCCGCTGCGTTCGCCCAAAAGTCGTCGACCGACAGCATCGCGGAGTACCGCGCTATGTTGCAAGACGGCAACCCAGCCGAGTTGTTTGAAGCCAAAGGTGAAGACCTGTGGAAGCAAAAACGCGGCCCTAAAAATGCATCACTCGAAAAGTGTGATTTGGGTAAAGGCGCTGGCGTTGTCAAAGGCGCTTGGGTCGAGTTGCCCCGTTACTTCTCTGATACTGGTCGTGTGCAAGACCTCGAGTCACGTTTGGTGACTTGCATGCAAGAGCTGCAAGGCTTCAACGGTGAAGAAATTGCCAAGACACCGTTTGGCCGAGGCGAGCAAAGCAATGTGACAGCTCTGGCGACTTGGATTTCTGGTGAATCCAAAGGCATGAAGTTCAACCTCTCGCAGAGCCATGTGGAAGAACGCAAGATGTATGAAGTGGGCAAGCGACTGTTCTTCATGCGCGGCGGCTCACACGACTTTGCCTGTGCCACGTGCCACAGCCAAGATGACAAACGCATCCGTTTGCAAGACTTGCCCAACCTCACCAAAAACCCAGGCGCTGGTGCTGGATTTGGTGCATGGCCCGCTTACCGCGTGTCCAATGGTCAAATGTGGGGCGCTCAGTTGCGCTTGAACGATTGTTACCGTCAACAACGTTTCCCTTACCCCTTGTTTGGCAGCGACGCCACCATCGCCTTGGGCGTGTACATGGGTGTGAACGGCAAAGGTGGCGAAGCCATCGCGCCTGCCATCAAACGATAAGGACAACGCAAATGAACCGCAAATATCAAATCGCCTTGAGCGCAGCAGCCGTGGCCTTGCTCACTGCATGTGCCTCGCCCATGCCCTCAAGCGCTGACCTCGACAAACTCACCCAAGACATCTTGGGCCGATCTTTCCGTGACCAAGGCCAAGCCAAGCTCGACCGTCTGAACCCAGACGAAGACAACCGTTTGTGCGCTGAGTCTGACCGCACTGGTGTTGCCTTGGATGCCAAAGTGGCAGAAGCCATTGAAGCGCGCAACATGAAAACCATCAAGGCCCCTGCTGATGGCAAATACTTGGGCGACTTCAAAGAAGGCGAAAAAGTCGCGCAAAGCGGCGCCGGTAAAACTTGGACCGATAAAGCCGACTCTGTGAACGGCGGCAATTGCTACAACTGCCATCAGATCAGCAAAGAAGAGTTGTCTTACGGCACATTGGGCCCGAGTTTGTACAACTACGGCAAGATCCGTGGTGTGACAGACCCCAACAGCGCCGCAGCCAAACCCATCGTGGAATACACCTGGGGCAAGCTGCAAAATGCACGTGCTTACAACGCATGCTCCAACATGCCACGTTTCGCACACAAGGGCATCTTGACCGAAGCTCAAATTAAAAACGTCATGGCTTTGTTGCTCGACCCAGCGTCGCCAGTCAACAAGTAATTTCTTTTAAGGCCGCAGCATGAGTAATCGTCTGCGGCTTTTTTACGCTAATTAAATAAGTAGGTGCTGATATGAACTTAACCAAACGAGAATTCATGCAAGTGATGGGCGCTGGCTCCATGGCTGGCCTCAACATGAATGCTTTTGCCCAAGCCGATAGCAAAGTGGCTGCTAATGGCCTTTATGACATTCCCAAGTTTGGTCAAGTGTCATTTCTGCACATGACCGACTGCCACGCGCAGTTGAAACCCATTTACTTCCGAGAGCCCAGTGTCAACCTTGGCATTGGCAGCATGAAGGGCCAGTTGCCCCATTTGGTAGGCGAGCATTTGCTCAAAACGGCAGGTGTGCGCCCCGGCAGCGCCGAAGCCTATGGCTTGAGCTACCTGAACTTTGAAGTGGCCGCCAAGCGCTACGGCAAAGTAGGTGGCTTTGCGCACTTGGCCACCTTGGTCAAGCGCCTCAAAGCCAGCCGTCCCGGTGCGCTGTTGCTCGACGGCGGTGACACATGGCAAGGTTCGGCCACCTCGTTGTGGACCAATGGCCAAGACATGGTCGACGCTTGTAAATTGCTTGGCGTCGACGTGATGACCGGTCACTGGGAATTCACCTACGGCATGGACCGCGTGCAAGAAATTGTGAACAAAGACTTTGCAGGCAAGGTCGACTTCGTGGCGCAAAACATCAAGACCCAAGATTTTGGCGACCAAGTGTTCAAGCCTTATGTCATTCGCGAAATGAACGGCGTGCCTTGCGCCATCATTGGCCAAGCTTTCCCGTACACACCGATTGCCAACCCGCGTTACATGGTGGCTGATTGGGCCTTTGGCATTCAAGACGAAAACATGCAAAAGATGGTGGATGAAGCCCGCGCCAAAGGTGCGCAGGTGGTGGTCGTGCTGTCACACAACGGCATGGATGTGGACCTGAAAATGGCCAGCCGAGTCAGCGGCATCGACGCCATCATGGGTGGTCACACCCACGACGGCATGCCCGTCGCAACTTTGGTGAATAACAAGGGTGGCAAGACCATCGTCACCAACGCAGGATCGAACGGCAAGTTCTTGGGCGTGCTCGACTTCGAAGTGAAGAACAAAAAGATCACGGACTTCCGTTACAAGCTTCTTCCCATCTTTTCCAATATGTTGCCCGCCGATAAAGAGATGGACGCACTCATCAACAAGATCCGTGCGCCGTACGAAGCCAAGCTGAACGAAACCTTGGCCATCACGGAAGGTACGCTGTACCGCCGTGGCAACTTCAACGGCACGGGCGATCAACTGTTGCTCGACGCGTTGATGGATGTGCAAGGCGCAGACATGGCGTTCTCGCCAGGCTTCCGTTGGGGTACATCACTCTTGCCAGGTCAAGCCATCACACGTGAGTGGTTGATGGACATGACCGCCACCACCTACTCGTACGCCACAGTGACCGAGATGACGGGCGAGACCATCAAGACTGTGCTCGAAGATGTGTGCGACAACTTGTTCAACCCCGACCCGTACTACCAACAAGGTGGTGACATGGTGCGTGTGGGTGGCCTCGAATACGTCTGTAAGCCCAATGAAAAAATGGGTAGCCGCATTGGTGAGATGCGCCTCAAAGGCAAGCTCATTGATGCAAACAAGAAATACAAAGTGGCAGGTTGGGCACCCGTTTCGGAAGACGCCAAAAACCAAAACCTCAAGCAAGTGTGGGAAGTGGCTGAGCAATGGCTCAAAGCCAGCGGCGGCAAAGTGTCTAAGCGCAAGCTCAACACACCGAAGCTCGAAGGCGTGTTGCCTAACCCCGGTTTCGCTGCCGTATAAATTAGTTAATTGGAGTAATTGGAATGACTGTCGAACGCTATATCCGCGTCATTGCGGGTTTGTTCATCATGGTGTCACTGGCCTTGGGCGTTGAGACCAGCCCAGTGTTTGTGAGCCATTGGGCTTTGGCCTTTACTGCGTTTGTGGGCCTCAACCTGTTTCAGTTTGGCTTCACCAACTTTTGCCCTATGAGCATCATCTTACGCAAGCTCGGCGTGCCCGAAGGCACGGCCTGCGCAGTTGCTGAATAGTTAATTTAGATGGGGCTGTTGATGGACTTAAGCGCTTTGTAAGTCAATCCAGCCCCCAAGATGATCGACACCAGCGTGAGCCACGCAGTGTTCGAGAAAATCGCACCACCGCTCATGCCTGAGCCCACAGTGCAACCGCCAGCCATCACAGCGCCAAAGCCCATAAGCACTGCGCCTGTCAAATAGTGGCCCAACTTGTTTTCAGTTTGAAAGCCTTCAAACTTGAACTCGCTAAACAGCACGCTGGCCACCAAAGAACCTACAAACACACCTGGCAACAAGCCAGCATCAAAGCCAAAGCTGGGTGAGGTGGTCGTGGACAAGGTGCGCATCAGCCATTCGGCAGAAGGGCTGCTGAAGCTCAAACTTTGCACGGGGATCGGTTCAAACGACACACCAGCGATCAGCTGGGTGAAGCCCCAGCCCAAAGCAATGGCCAAGCCCACAAAAGCACCAGCCCAGTTCCAAGTGTTGCTGCTATCTTCGCTGTGACGCAGGCGCCAAAGTGCCACAGCACCCATAGCAATGCCTACGACCAAACCCAGCCATGTGCTGGTGAGGTTGAGCAAGTTGCGATCTGGGCCGCCTTCAACTGTCCACAGCGATGTGACCCACTGACGTGCGGGGGCCAAGAGTCCAGAGATAGAGGCTTGCACGGTGACGGCAAACACCAAACCAGAGAGCAGGGCGCGCAAATTACCGTTGGCCGACAAAATGAGCAAACGGCTGGCGCAGCCGCGCGTCATGATCATGCCCATGCCAAACATCAGGCCACCCACCACAGCACCAGAGATGCTGCCAGGCGAGCCCAGATGGCGGGAGCTTTCAGGCTTCAGAAAGCCGATCAGCACAATGGCTTGCACCGCCACAATGGCCACGGCAAAACCCATCAACCACACCGCCAAACGCGAGCCCCAGGTGCCATCGCAACATTGAATCACGGCAGCGCGAGCGCAAAACTTGGAACGTTGGGCAAAAAAACCAAAAAACAAACCAATGAGTGCACCACCCATGGCCAATACCGAGTGGTCTCCGAAGGTTTCTATCAAGTCGGTCAAGTTCACACAATTCCCCAATGGTCAGTAGCGGTCAAGCTTTCAATTGTCTCTTTTTTTGAAGCGCTCATAAATAACCATGCCAGCCACCATCGCGAGTACAAACACCAAGGCTTTGTCATTGCCAGAGGCCATGGATACCAGTGCGGGACCAGGGCAAAAGCCTGCCAGCCCCCAGCCCAAGCCAAACATCAAACTGCCCAGCACCAAAGGGCGGTCGATCAGTGTCATCTCTGGCCATTGAAAGGGGGCACCTGAGAGACTGAGCGCTTGCTTCTTGGCCCAGCCAAATCCAAGCAATCCCACCATCACGCCACCGCCCATGACAAAGGCCAATGAGGGGTCCCACAGACCCGCTAAGTCTAGAAACCCTTGCACTTTGCCGGGGTCGGTCATGCCAGAAATCAATAAGCCGAGGCCAAACGTGAGGCCCAACACAAATTCAATCACGCGTTGCATGGCTTAGTCCTCACAACACATGGCGAATCACAAACACAGTGACAAACCCCGTGCTCATGAAAGACAAAGTAGCCACCAAAGAGCGCATCGACAACCGGCTCAGACCACAAATACCGTGGCCACTTGTACAACCCGCCCCCCAGCGTGTACCAAAGCCCACCAGTAAACCTGCTGCAATGACCATGGCCCAGTTGGCATCGATACGCGGGGTATGCATCAGCTCTGCAGGCAAGATGAATTTAGCAGCCAAAGGTGCTGCAAACATACCCAGTAAAAATGTGAAGCGCCAAGGGGATTCAGCTGACTTGGGTGTCAGAAGGCCTTCCAAAATCCCAGTGACGCCTAAGATGCGTCCACTGTTCAAAAATAATGCGCCCGCCGCTATGCCGAGCAAAATGCCGCCCATCAAGGCAGGCCAAGGTGTGAAATGAAGCCAATCGATTTGCATGCGTTGTATATCTAAAGTTACCTATATTATTGTGCCCTTATGAATCAGAGCTTATCTATGTCCGCTGCACTGAACCCGATCGTCCACGGCATTTTTGACGCTGCCACTTGGACCGTGACTTATGTGGTCTATGAAAAAGAGGGCAGCGCCTGCGCCATCATTGATTCTGTTCTTGACTACGACCCTAAATCAGGCCGCACCAGCACTGAGTCTGCAGACAAAGTGATTGCATTTGTACAAGAGAAAAAACTCACGGTGCAATGGATTTTAGAAACCCATGCCCATGCAGACCACCTCACGGCTGCACCTTATCTGAAAGCCCATTTGGGTGGGCAGACCGCGATTGGTGACCACATTACCGCTGTGCAACATGTGTTCAAAGGCGTGTTCAATCTAGAAGCCAGCTTCCAAGAAGACGGCACGCAGTTTGACCACCTGTTGAAAGTAGACGAGCTATTTGCCATAGGCAACTTAACAGCCAAAGCCTTGTATGTGCCCGGGCACACGCCCGCATGTGTAGCCTACCAAGTAGGGGATGCAGTGTTTGTGGGAGACACCTTGTTCATGCCCGATGTTGGCTCGGCCCGTTGCGACTTTCCTGGCGGTTGTGCCAAAACCCTCTATGCATCAGCGCGCAAACTATTGAGCTTGCCTTCAAGCACACGCTTGTTCATGTGTCACGACTATCCGCCTGAAAACCGAGCCGTGATGTTTGAAACCACAGTAGCCGAGCAACGCGCGCACAACATCCATTTGCACGATGGCATCAGCGAGTCTGAGTTTGTGCGCATGCGCACCGAACGTGATGCCACTTTGGCTATGCCCGTGCTCATCTTGCCTGCGGTACAAGTCAACATTCGCGCGGGTGAGTTCCCGCCTAAAGACGACAACGGTGTGTCGTACCTCAAAATCCCCTTGAACGCGCTTTGATGCTGGCTTAGATGTTTCGGTAATTAACTACCAAAAACTCTGTCGTTCCCTTTTCGCGCTGCGGCGCTAAGAATCCATCCATCGCGATATGCCGATGAATTCAAAGGGAACAAAAATGATTCAGCGTAAACACTTTCTCAAAACTTTGTTAGCCACAGCCTTGGTGGCTGTGAGCGGTTTGGCCGCGGCGCAAACCGCGCCTGTCACCTTGCTCAATGTGTCGTATGACCCGACTCGCGAGCTGTACAGCGAGTTCAACACTGCCTTTGCCAAACACTGGAAAGCACAAACCGGTCAAGACGTGACCATCAAGCAGTCGCATGGCGGTTCAGGCAAACAAGCCCGTTCAGTCATTGACGGCATCGAGGCTGATGTGGTCACCTTGGCCTTGGCGGGTGATATCGATGCGCTTTACAAAAATGGTGGCTTGATTCCACAAGACTGGCAAAAACGTTTGCCGCATAACTCGTCGCCTTACACCTCCACCATCGTGTTGGTGGTGCGCCAAGGTAACCCCAAGGGCATCAAAGACTGGGATGACTTGGTCAAGCCCGGCATCAGCGTCATCACGCCCAACCCCAAAACATCAGGCGGTGCTCGTTGGAACTATTTGGCGGCTTGGGAATTTGCCAAACGCAAATACGGCGGTCCAAAAGGTGATGAAAGCAAAGCCAAAGAGTTTGTGAAAAAACTCTACGAGAACGTGCCTGTGCTCGACACCGGCG
>JACCDG010866444.1_pt1 | contig 18698 bp, 36 predicted proteins | sample 7442471 | NCBI WGS metagenome assembly JACCDG01 (sample SAMN15323444, study PRJNA562643) | freshwater metagenome | isolation source: river surface water | place: USA:Blue River Watershed | collected 2017-08-17 | reverse complement strand
TACTCTGGAATGCTATTCTTACAGAAGAAGTTGGAGAAGTTGCCAAGGAAGTTCTGGAGAAGTGCCCTTCTCTACGAGATGAACTCATTCAGGTGGCCGCTGTTGCTTTAGCTTGGTTAGAAGATATAGATAATAACAACTGCTTTCACTTCGAGGAATAAGTATGGCTAGTAAGAGGCGTATTCGAAGAAACTCCTGCGGGACAAAAATGCGCTTCTCTTCTCCTGAGAAAGCTAAAGAAAGTCTTTGGTTTATGTGCAGGAGAACGAATGAATCTTTCGGAAACTTTTCCGTATACCGTTGTAAATTTTGTAAACAAATTCACTTCGGTCATAGGAGTTTGGCGCAATAGTGTAAGTGGCTAACATACCAGTCTCTCAAACTGGAGAATTGGGGTTCGATGCCCCATTGCGTCACCTTGAGTATACGTAGTATAATCACTGTATGGAATAGAGGAACTCGAAGAGAAGTTTTCATACCTTTTCCAGAGATAAAAATCCCGAAGAAAAAATTCCTCCGCAATAACGCTAGACAAAAGCGTAAGGAACGTGGTAAGATAAACACATCACCACGGTAGACCCGTTTTGTGATGGAGGTAACGTGAAAATTATTCGAGTAACATCGACTAACGCCGCTGAGGCTATTCAAGCCTGCCTTAGTTCTGTGGCAGTAGGTCTTGACACAGAGACTACATCTCTACACCCCAAAGACGGAAAGCTACGCCTTATTCAGCTAGCTACTCCTGAGTGCTGTTACGTTCTAGACTGCTTTAGGGATAGTCCTAAACTGCTTCGCCCTGTGTTCAATAACGATCTAACTATCGTTGGGCACAATCTTGCATTCGATCTTCGGTTCCTGAGCAGCGTCGGCATTGAAGTGCCTCACGGGCGCAACCTCTTCGATACCATGATCGCAGGGCAGATTCTAGATGCAGGGATTCTTCCTCGCCTCTCACACTCTCTCGCTGCAATGACAGAGAGGTTTCTCGGGATAGAACTGGACAAGACAGAGCAGAAGTCTGACTGGACTGGCACCCTTACGATGGCACAAGTCTCGTATGCCGCCAAAGACGCTGCTGTTCTGCTGCCTCTCTATCGGAAGCTTCGAAGTAACCTGGAGGCTGTTGGCCTCGACCGTGTTATGCGGCTAGAGATGAGGGCGCTTCCGGGATTGGCGTGGCTTGGCGTGAGCGGTATGCCAGTGAACCGTGATAAGTGGGCCGTACTGGCTGAGAAGAACAAGATTGTAGCTGAGAACATTGAGGCTGCTCTTGCCGATCTTACTGGTACTGCTGATATCAACGGATTTTCTACGATCAATTGGCGTTCCCCTCTCCAGGTCGTCAACACGTTCAACCAGAAGTTCCTTGATGATGGAAAGATTGTTGAAGTTAAGAAGGAATTTTATTCTCCTTGCGAGGATGAAAGATGCCTTCTCTATGGACAATTCTGCCAGTATCACGGGCACAATATTGTTGAGCGTGTTGAAGAACCTTTTAGGATCGACAATGCCGATGATGAGACACTTACTGCTCTAGCTGTAGATGGCGATGACTTGGCACAACTGCTCTTAAAGTATCGCAAGGCTGTAAAGCTACGTGACACGTATGGCATGTCTTGGGCTAATCAGTTCGTTGCTCCGAACGGCTACGTGTATCCTGACTATCGGCAGATTGGTGCCTTCTCTGGAAGGATGTCGTGTACAAATCCCAACTGTCAGCAGATTCCACATAGCTTCGATTTCCGAGACTGTATCGAGCCTAATGACCCTGATTATTGCTTCGTCATCTCTGACTACTCTCAGATCGAGCTAAGGATCACCGTAGATAAGTCCCACGATCCTGTAGGACTGCAAGCCTACTGTGTAGACCAAACAGACCTACATAAGGCTACAGCGGAACTGATTCTTGGCATTGACCTTAAGAACGATCATCCTGACAAGATCAAAGAGGCCCGACAGGTTGCCAAGTCTTTGAACTTCGGTTTGATTTTCGGTGCCGGTTCAGAGACAATGAGGAAGTATGCCCTCTCGGCTTTCAAGGTCAACCTTACACCAGCCCGAGCAACCAAGTTGCGGAATGCCTGGAGGAACACGTATACTGGTATTGTCGAGTGGCAGAGGCGAGTACAGGACGGTACGGAGACAATCTATACGGCCTCAGGGCGTCGTCGCTTGAATGTCGATAAGTTCACAGAGAAGCTGAATACTCCTGTGCAGGGTACTGGAGCAGACGGTCTTAAGGCGGCTATCGCTCTCTGTTGGGAGCGCCGCAACCAGATTCCTAGCACGGCTCGACCCTTTGAGTACGTTCATGACGAGATTGGTTTTCAGTCCCGTCGTGAGGATGCAGAGGTTGTGCAGCACTGGCTTAAGCGGAATATGGAAGAGGGTATGTCCCACTTCATGAAGACCGTACCGCCACTTGCCGAGCCGAAGATCGCAAATTCCTGGGGAGAGAAATAATCCCTTGACATTTTCATACTGACCCTGTATAATAGGGGAGTCAAAGTAATTCCTTTCTTTGGAAAACCCGCTGCCATTTGTAGAGTTGCGGCGGGTATGGCCTCGTCGTCTACTGGTTAGGACGGAACTCTTTCAAAGTTCTAAAGAGGGTTCGATTCCCTTCGAGGCTACCAAACTATCGGTTGGTGGGATGGTTCACGAGTTGTACGTGAAGGTGGTTTAGGTTATGTTGGTTTCTGAGTTAATTCGGTATCTAGGAACAATGCCCCAAGATGCAGAGGTTGTTCTTTCTTCCTCATTCTTCGAGGAAGAGGCTGTCCTTTTCCCCTCTTGTTGATTTATCCCAAAGAGACTACGAGGGGGATCATATTCTTGGTAAGATTAACACTCGCTGGAGGCTGCATGAAGGAACTCATGTTGTCCTCTGGCCTAACGTGACAAAGTACGATATATCTAAACAGGCTGTAGGGTAACGGTATCCCACATCGTTTGGGGCGATGAGATTTGCAGGTTCGAATCCTGTCAGCTTGACCAAGGCTTGTTGCCGCAATATACCTGGGGAACTGACGGGGTTCACCGAGAGGTAGTGTGGGTATAAACCACCAACAAGTCTTCGACTGTTCGTAGGGTAATTGGCATCCCACCTGATTTGGGGTCAGGATATTGCAGGTTCGAATCCTGTCGAGCAGACCTTGTTTTTGTTTGGGGACTCTGTTATAATTCAAACATGAAAGTATGCTTGAAGTGTGGAGTTCCGAAAAACCTGGATGAATTCCACAAGAGAGAAAACGGAGTCCAGTCGTATTGTAAAGAGTGCCGCAAGAATATAGATGCTAATTATTGGAAAGCAAACAAGGACCGTCTTAATATAAAAAAGAACATCCGTCGCCAAAAATGTCGTGAGTTCTATAACGATTTAAAGAATGGCCCCTGTACCGATTGCGGTAATAAATTTCATCCTGTTGCAATGCAGTGGGATCACATAGGTACAGACAAGGAATACAGTGTTTCCTCCATAAGGACTTGGGGTAGAGAAGCTATCCTAAGAGAGATAGCAAAATGTGAGTTAGTTTGCGCTAACTGTCACGCTGTACGTACATTTTTGAGAACCTAACCTCGGACCACAACATCTACTAGAGGAATACTCCATGCTAGAATCACTACGCTGTTTTTTCCAGGGCCACTCTAAAGAGTTAAAGTTCATCTACATGCCATATATTATCTTTTCAGACGGCGGCAAAGTTGTTCCCGCTGTTGATGAGTATTGTGCCCGCTGTGAAGAGAAATTGAACAGTTACGTGAATGTGGCACCACCTAAGGAAGAACCTCACCACGTTATTATTTACGAGCGGGAAAATCTTTTCGACAAAACTTTCATGTACAGAGCCGTGTGTTGGTGTGGATGGCGTGCCGATACATGGCAAAATACCTATGATGTTGCCGAGGGATATGGGAGTCTTCACCCGTAATCCTCTTCGTTATGCCTCCGTATGCCGCTCGCCTTCTAAGCGAGGGAAAGCTAATGGATTACATGCAGGTTCGAATCCTGTCGGGGGTACCTAATCCAAAGTAAAAAGGACAACAGATGATTTCAGATGCTATCATCGTAGACATAGACGGGACTATAGCCCGTCACCCACAGCGGGGACATCATGAATACTCGAAGGTTTTTACGGATGAGCCTATTTACCCTATTCTGCGTCTCGTAGAAATACTTGATGTATATGCTGACGTTATTCTTTTTGTCTCAGGTCGTCCTGATTCATGCCGAGAGGATACGGTAGCCTGGATAGAGAAGTATCTTCCTCACATTAAGATTGACGATGTAAACGCTCGTCTCCTTATGAGAAAGGCTGGAGACTTTCGCAAGGATGATGTCGTCAAGGAAGAGATTCTAGACAACGAGATTATTTCTAAGTATAGAATTCTCTATATCCTAGATGACCGCAACCGTGTTGTAGCTATGTGGAGACGACGAGGGTACACCGTATTGCAAGTAGCAGATGGAGACTTCTAATGCCTCTACAGCTAGAAATAGGATACATTAAGGCACCTTCTGTTCTCTCCTGTGTTTATTGTTCCAGAGAGCAAGTACAGGGAGATTCTATAGCTTTTCAGAAAGTGCCCACGACGCTGGAAAATGTGAAGAACGAGTACAGTATTGTATGTATGCCTTGTTTGTCGGGGTTGTTTCACTCTGTTGAAAAGTTTAAGATTCCTGTAAGGATCATCACCTTGGACGAGGAAGTGAGGGCAGTCAATTATGGAAGTTACGGAGTCAAAAATGAATGATGTTATTATAGTGGCTTCGGCTACTCTAGCTTTTATGGTCATCCTTACTCTTGTTAGCCTTCTCCCTTTTAGAAAGAAGGTCACAGAGCCTAAGCCTCCCGTCCGTCCAGCAGGCTATATTGATAACTGGATCGGTGGCAACAGTGAGGCACGTAAGCGCCACGAAGAAAGGCTTGCATCACGAGGGGAGCATACTCTATAATGGACACAGCCGATCAGCTTTTCTTAGGTGGTCTAGTCGTTGGAATCTTGGCCTTGTTCATCTGGAACTTTTTAGGAATTCCAGTAGAAAACCAAGCCCAGGCGCTTTTTATCACAGCGGGACTTCTTATGATTCCAGCCGCATTTTTCTACGCAAAGTCTCGGAAAGAATAACCTCCTGTGGTGGAATTTGGTAGACACACTGGTTTCAAAAACCAATACCGAAAGGTGTGAGGGTTCGAGTCCCTCTTGGAGGACTACATGACTCCCGATGTAAAATGTGATATTTGTGACGAGTTTTTCAGCGGTCCTGTAGGATTCTATAAAGAAAGTCTCGTTTGTTCTAAGTGTCTGGAAGATTTGGAGAAGGATATGGTTAGCTTTGGAGAGAAGCCGCTCTTGTGGACTATCACTATACTGCTAGGGGGTTTTGTCTTCTTGACTCCCCACCCTATATTTCTCCCCCTCTTCCTTATCTTTTTGACCGTCTCTGTATTTGTTACTATAATCTTTCCATACTTGGATATGGAAGGTTAATATGCAATGGCTACTAAACCTGGGAGACGTAGAAGAGATACACAGAACTGTCGGAGAAAGATAGCCTACGAGACGTGGCGAGACGCTAAGTATGCCGCACGTTTAGTACGACAACTCATCCACGAACTTGTTCTACCATATCCCTGTCCTCTGCCAGGAAGGAACCATTTCCACATTGGGCATCCTGATTACCTCAGTGAAACAGATAAAAGGACAAGAGAGTAATGGCCGAAGGCTACCGTGGAATGAGGACAGAACATGCTGGCGCTAAAAATGGTGGGGGCCATTGGGGTACCAGAGCCGAAGCTAAACGAGCAAGTAGGAAGCGTCGTCGTCAAACAGATTTTCGTATGGAGAAAAGTGATGAAGAGGAACAAAGGCAACCTCTGGATGATGACCGCAGAGGCTAAAGTTATTCCCACAAATGGTGTAACAAAAGATGCTGGAGGGTATCCTAAGGTGGCCCAGGCCGTTATGGGTGCGGGCTTGGCAAAGCAAGTAGCACAAAAATGGCCTGCGCTCCCTTTTCTTCTCGGTGCACGCCTCGAAGAAACAGGGAACCGTGTTTATATCTTTCATGTTCCTATGCATCTTCGAGAGTCCCTACGGTGCCTCTATATCATTACATTCCCGACTAAACACCACTGGCGAGATGCCGGAGATTACATGCTGCTAAAGCAATCGGTGGAGCAGCTTGATGATATTGCCGTAGCGTTAGGTCTAAAGAATGTCCTAGTCCCTCTAGTTGGGACGGGGCTAGCACGGCTTGACCCTGCGGTAGTTCTAGATTACCTAGATCGTACCCTTGACAATACATTCACACTGGTAGAGTATGATGAAATACACAATTGATACTGAGTTCTTCGAGCATGGGCCGCTTCGCCCGATCCAACTTATCTCGATTGGCATCGTGTCTGAAACAGGAAAGAGATACTATGCCGTCAACAAAGACTTCGATTGGGAGTATGTGCGGAAGGTAGACCCAAAGCACTGGCTCTTTGAGAATGTTAAACCCCATCTTTTTCTTCCTGATATGGACCCTGCCAGGACATCTCGCACTCTGAGAGAGATTCGTCAGGACATTACTAAAGTCTTTGCAGCCGATCCCTCTCCTGAATTTTGGGCGTACTTCGCTGATTATGATTGGGTTGTGTTCTGCCAGATTTTTGGCACCATGCTTGATCTTCCTAAGAACTTCCCGATGCTCTGTATGGATATTGAGCAGAAGCGTAAGATGCTAGGCTTCACCCGTGAGGTTTATCCAGAAAAGTTCCAACCTGAGCATAATGCCTTGGTGGATGCTTTGTGGGATATGCAAGCCCTCATCAACCTGAATGTCTTCGAGAAGAAAATTATTGAAAGACTTTCAACAGGGAAGGTGTGATGTCTATCCGTGTTCCCAAGATAGATAATGGTAAGAAAAAATGGTGGAGAGTTACCCTCTTTGCCTTTACCGATTATGGTTCTACACATACCCCTATACGGTATAAGGGCAACTTTCATGGGACTCTCGATCAGGCAATTGTTTTTGCCACGACGCACCGTGCCTACGATGCTTGGGGCGGTGGAGAAATTGAGCCAGTAACGGGTAAGCCTCATTGTGAAACATGCTCTTGCATGTAGCCTTCGAGTTGTGTATACTTACTCTATGCCGATTATGAGTCCTCGTGGCCCAAAGGATAAGGCGCTTCTGTCATAGAAGACCATGATCCAATTCCCAATGATGATTGGGGCAGAGAAATACAAGATTCTCTCTGGAGTTAATAACACTTAGTAAAGTATCTAATGGATAGGAGTGTATGGCTTTAATGTGACAAAGCTGCACATGCTTATCATATCCACATACGCTGCATACTCTAGGTTCATTCTTCATAATGACATGTGCATTATGTCTGACATTGTTGTAACGTGATCTTCCTCCCCAAGAGGAAATAGATTGTTCAAGTGTTCTTGTTTTCATTTCCCGAATTCCTGTACAGTTCTCACAGTATGTACGTTCTTGTCTTATGAAGGCAGGACATTTCTTACATACCTTTGTTCGTACTTTGCGGGGAGAAACTACGTTAATGTAGCTGGCAGCACAAGACCTTGAACAAAACTTTGGGTTTGGTGTATCATTACCACACGAGGTACATTTCTTCATCTTTTCTCCAATGGAACAGGTGACAGTATTATACCTTATTCGACTCTGTGGTCCAAAGGAGAGGACATCTTCGTGCGAAGGAGAAGACTGTGAGTTCGAGTCTCACCAGAGTCGCCATCACCAATGAGGATACCTAGGAGATTGCATGTATCTACTGAAACTGGAAACAAAAGATAACCCTGGAATGCAGGAAATCTACATTAACCCTGAGTCCATCTGCTTGATTAGTCGAGCAACTGTGAAGGATAAGGATGTGTTCGCTATCGTTCTATCCTCTGGTGTGCAGCTTCTAGTGGAGGAAGCCACCTTTCTCAAGGTAAAGGATTTCGCTGAACCAGTTCTAGAGAAGCTTCCGACCGCATTCCTAGATGCCTGGGAGCCGAAAGAAGATGATCTTTAGGACTTGACAAACACAAAACGTCGTAGTATACTAAGAGAGTGCAGCAAGCGCATCGATCAGCGAGGAAGGGAGTAACCTCGTTAAAAACTCTCAATGCGGGCTTGGTATATGGGCTGTGCCCTAGTCCTCCAAACTAGAGAAGCGAGTTCGAATCTCGCAGTCCGCTCCGGTGGTCAGCAGACGCCACTTGCTAGCCGAAGTTCTGCTCACGCCTCCTTCATGGAGGCTCCTGGCTCCGTCGTATACGGGTTATTACGCTGGCCTGTCACGCCTGTAAAGTGGGTTCGAGTCCCATCGGAGTCGCCTTTTACTGAAATAATCGGAGAGAGTATTGTATTACTACACTACCTATGATGCTGATGGATGGTTTCATATCTACTGTATCTGTGGATGGCGGTTCAACGGTGGACCCGCTGTTGGCTACAGTGAACTAAAAGATCACTGGTGCCGTGCACATCTTTCTAGATGTCTTGCACGCTGTCTTTGTTGGAAGGGTGAATCTCCATGCCTAAAGTTGTCCACGTCCGAGATCGTGTCCCTGGCGCATATTTCATAGGTCGTCCAGGCCCATTCGGGAACCCCTTCATTATCGGGAAACACGGCACCCGTGCCGAAGTCATCGAACAGTACCGAAGGATGCTTTCCGTCTGGACTCCTCATATTGAGGCACTTAGGAACTTGATTCGTCAAGAACTTCGAGGGAAAGACCTCGCCTGTTTCTGTGCCCCCCTGCCTTGTCACGGGGATGTTCTCTTGGAGATTGCTAACGGGCTTAATGATTAATTCTTCTCATACTTACAGTAATGAGTGGAGTTTAGGGTCCAAATCTTTGGCTCTGAGGACCGCAAAGCGTTATACTTCTCGTCCTAGCTAAAGTTTTGGAGGAAGATATTGAACACACTACAAGAACTCTTTGCGTCATCGAACGCATACCTACCTAACCCCCTTGCACGTACCGTCTACCTGGAGAAGTACAGCCGTTGGCGTGATGATCTCGGGCGTCGTGAGACGTGGCTCGAAACGGTGAAACGTGCTGTGGATTACCTTCGAGAACTTTCGGAGAACCGACTTCCTGAGGAAGAGTACGCTCATATTGAACAGGCTATCTCTCGACAGGAAGTTCTACCTTCCATGCGATTGATGGCAATGGCTGGCCCCGCTGCACGACGCAGCAACATCTCTGTCTACAACTGTGCCTTCCGTAATGTGGATAGTATTAATGCCTTCGTTGAGGCACTGATTATTTCCATGTCAGGCACGGGACTTGGTTACTCTGTAGAGACGCAACACGTAGCCAAGCTTCCTGTTATTGCTCTGCAACGTCCCAACTTCCAGAAGTTCTCTTTCTTGGTGCCGGATTCGGCTGAGGGATGGGCAGAGGCGCTTCGTCTTGGTCTTACCTCATGGTTCAGCGGATACGATATAGAGTTTGATTTCTCTTTGATTCGCCCTGCTGGTGCCGTCTTGAAGATCAAGGGCGGGCGTGCTAGTGGTCCTAAGCCCTTGAAGGATATGCTGGACTTTGCTCGCAAGACTATTCTTGCTCGTCAAGGTCGGAAGCTTCGTCCTATCGACGCTCACGATATTATGGGGAACATTGCCCTTGGTGCCGTCTCTGGCGGGCATCGACGTTCCGCAATGATCGCTCTCTACTCCTGGGATGACAAGGAGATGAGGCATTGTAAGGATGGAGATTTCTGGAACTATGCCCCGTGGCGTACTACAGCGAACAACTCTGCTGTTATTGAGTCCCCTGATCTTTCTGACAGTGATCTTCGTGAGCATTTTCGTGCTATGGTTGCTGGAGGAAATGGAGAGCCTGGAATCTTCTCACGAGTTGCCGCTCGTGCAATGAGGCCAGAAAGGCGTGCAGACGCCCTCTTTGGCACGAATCCTTGTGCTGAGATTTCCCTCAGGAATATGCAGTTCTGTAACCTAACGGAAGTTGTTCTTCGCCCTAACGATACGGTGAAGAGTATTCTGGAGAAGACCCGACTCGCCACAATCATCGGCACCATTCAGTCTCTAGCCCTGGATTTCCCTGGATTGGAAAAGACTTGGCAGGAGAACTGTGCTGAGGAACGTCTACTTGGTGTAGGCTACACGGGCCAGATGGACTGCCCTACGTTCCAGAACCCAAATGTTATGGAGTCTTGCCGAGGGTACGCAAAGCTTGTCAATGAGCAGTACGCAAAGCTTTTCGGTATTTCTCCGTCTGCCAGCATCACCTGTGTGAAGCCTTCGGGTAGCACTAGCCTCTTGACAGATAGCAGCAGCGGGCTGCATACTAGGTGGGCACCATATTACGAGCGAAACATTAGGCTTATGGCTACAGGTCCAGTCGCTCAAACTCTTCTTGCTAACATGGTTCCTATGGACCCTGAGAATGGACAGACGTGGGATAATCACGATACGCTCGTGGCACATTTCCCAATGAAGTCTCCCGAGGGTGCCAAGACTCGTGGTAGCCGCACCGCTCTAGAGCAGTGTGAATACTGGAAGATGACAAAACTGTTCTTGACAGAGCATAATCCTTCTGTTACAATTACGTACAAGCCCGAGGAAGCCCAGGCTGTAGAAGATTGGGTTGTACATAACCGTTCCATCCTTGGAGGAATGGCGTTCTTGCCTCACTTCGATGAGGATATCAACCTAAAGCAGATGCCTAACCGTGAACTTACGGAGGAAGAGTATCGAAAGAAACTTGCAGAATTCCCCGAAAATATTGATTTCAGCATGATGACTTACTTCGAGAAGTCTGATAGTACAACAGTTGCCCAAGAAATTGCCTGTAGTGCTGGCGGCTGTGACGACAAATAAGGAAAAGAAAAATGGAAAATCTTCGTAACGCTCTCATCTTCTTCGGACTCCAAGAGGGTATCAAGGCACTGTCTCACGCCGCATCCTTCCCCAAGGATGTTGCAGATGATGACCTTTCCAGGGAAGAATTTGCTTCCTTGAAGTATTACCAGGGACGTGTGGATGTCATGAGAGAGATCGTCGCCATCGTCAAGGGTATTGACAAGTCCAAGAACGTTACTGTATAATCTGTAGGCCAGCAGTAAAAATGGACCCCCGTAAGGGGATCGGGCTGCTGGCTTCGCCTCCCCGTGAGGCTTTTCCCGAATCGTCTAATGGTAGGACAAAAGTCTTTGAAACTTAGAATCGAGGTTCGAATCCTTGTTCGGGAACCTAGGAGATAACATGAATATTGAAGAACGTCTTAGCCGTATTGAACGTAAACTTGGTATTTCCACAGCAGAGATGCCCGCCTCAAAGAAGAGGTTGCAGGTTCGAAATATCCAAGAACTACAGAACTACCCCGCTGGAGATGTTGTCGCTCTCCTACCACTCGTTGACATTCGTCACCTACTGAATGGCACACTAGTAGTGCATCCAGAATCAACAGCAATGCCAAAGAATCATCCAGATGCTTCTCTTCTTATTGAGGCTATCTGCATTGATTCCCACATGGGAGGGTTGGCAATTACTCTGCCAGTAGGTATGAGCAGTTTTGCGATTGCTCCTTCCGAGATGAATTGCCCCAACAAGCTAGATAAGGTGTGGAATCGTATCAAGAAGATTTTTACTAGGTAGTGAAAAGAGAACCACGCTGAAGAATGTCTTGGCTGCTCCCTCCCGCCTAGAAAACCGTCTGGAAGAAGTTTGTGAGCAAACGAAGAAAGAGAATGCCCCCGCAACGTGACCATTACAGTCTCGTGTGTGAGAAAGCTTGGCGTTTGTGCGATCTTCGCATTGATGCCGCCTATGCCGAGGCTGCTAAGATCATTCTCGAATGGGAAAATGTAGACTTCAACGAACTAGATGAGCGTATCAAAGAAGCCGCAAGTCACGGGTTTCCTGAAAAGAGCGAGACACTTAAGACTGTGGCACATGTTCCCTCTGCACAAGGAAACTTCCGATGGTGAAACTTATTATCCTCACGTATAAGCGTATTTTGGCGTACATCAAGAAGTCAGTCAGGGGGCAGTCTTATCACCCCGATCTTCCGAGGCTTCGACAAGAGTTAAAAATCTTTGAGTTTGGTATGTCTGATCCTCAGAGAATCCGTGATCTCATTGTGTGGGAGTATACCAGGGATAAGAAGAAACCTCTATCGTTAGAGGAAAAGAAGTTCCTTGGTACGGCATACGCCTATGATGCCATTGCACCAGAAACTATGATAGCCCTTCTTGATCGACAAACTCTTTGGGATACTGATAGGAGAGAATTGTGATTCTTAAAGTTGCTTCCTATATACTTGCTTTCTTTGCCATTCTTGGCCCCATTGTCGTGGGATCATTGATAGGGCTGTGGATACTTATGTGGCTAGCTACACTCCCCGCCCAAACACTATTTGTTGGGATCATGGCTATTCTTCTTATTCCCTTGACATATCTAATTTTTCTTGTATTAGATGGTCCCGAGGTAGCCAAGAAGATTGAAACCTTCCTCTCCCGAAAGGCTTGACAGTCTACTCTGGACGTGATATACTTCTCAACAGAGGCCCACAAAGCCTCAATATTCCCTCGTAGTTTAGCGGTAAAATGTGTGGCTCTGAACCACTTGAGCGAGGTTCGAATCCTTGCGAGGGAACCGTGGTCTATCGAAGCCCCTAAAGAGGGGGGAAGAGTGCAGAAGGTAGAGACTGGCATCTCTGCTGAGAAAGCTCTCTCCATCTATGCCAGTAGGTGTTGGAGATAGCCGCTTCATGGTGGCTATGGTATAGTGGTAATTATTCTTGGTTGTGACCCAGGAGAGACGGGTTCAATTCCCGTTAGTCACCCTAAGGGAGAGGAAATGCACATGGTACAGTGTGTCTGCGGTGCCAAGCATTATAGTCGTGATGATGAGTACGATCATTGGCAAGTTTGCCCGAAGAACCCATATAATATTATCGAGAGAATTCAAAAAGACCTTACCGAGTTGAAGTCTCTCATTCGGAAGAACGTAAAGGTGTACTAAGCCGTCTCGAAAACGGTGATTCGGCTCTGTCGAGTGTGGGTTCGAGTCCCGCTTCTTCCGCTGTTAAGGAGGAAAAATGTCCACAACTTCTTTTGAAGATGAAGAGAACTTTGCCTACACTGACGAGGATGACGAAGAGTTTGAATCGTGGATGGAAGAAAATATTCTAGACGATTGGGACGAAGACGACGAGTATGAGTGGGAGCCAGAAGAAGAGGAGTGAATACGCACATCCACCGATAGATGACTCCCTGAAAGTTGGCACCCTTACGGTGGACGGCCATAAATTCATCGCCTCTTGCCCTCACTATACTGTCATCGCTGAAAGAACACACGATCCTACTATTCCTGAGTCAGATGAGTTCATGACTCGCTACGCTTTACAGAGGCACTCTTCCTACTGTGAGCGTCCCTGTATGTTAGACCGTTGGGATGACTGGTTTGAAACACGTCGTCTCCGTTTCCTCTCAGAGGGAAACACAAAGGCACACGGGTAGTACAGCAGTTGGCTTGCAAACACGTCTTGAAAACGTCTAAGCCGTAACAGGTGCGGGAGTTCGATTCTCCCACTGCCCGCCCACTTTACATCAAGAAAAAATAAAGGAAGAAAAATGCCACTCTTAGTTATTAATTCTTCTCGCCCACTGAATGCCGAAGAATTTAAGAAAGTACAGGGTTTTATAGACTCCCTGCCTGTAAAGCCTGCCACTAAGGAAACCCATGTGGGAGTTACCTTAGATTGTAGCGGGTCTATGTATCAAATCAAGAGCGATATTATCGGGGCGTACAACACTTTCATTGACACGCTCGAAGGTAGCCAGGGAGAGAACTCCGAGATTTTCACTACTCTCGTGACGTTCGGTGAGGGCCACGGTCCTGCTCGTGTGAAGTATTCACACAAAACCCTCTCCGACCTTGTGAAGCTTACTGAGGATTCCTACATTCCCTCTGGTAATACTCCGATGTATGATGCCATCTGGTATACGATTCAGGAGTTAGAGCGGTATGACGTGGCTGGTAAGGATGTAGCTTTCCTTGTTAATATCTTCACTGATGGCTACGAGAATGCCTCTCGGTTCGGAAGACAGGCTGCTGTCAAGGAGAAGATTAAGGCACTACAGGCCAGGGGAAACTGGACGTTTACGTTCACAGGTGCCAATGTTGACCTGGACAAGATTCATGCCGAGACTGCAATCCCTATGGGCAACATGCAGGCGTTCTTCGCAGACTCTAAGGGTGTCATGAGGATGGCACGACAGCAAGTCAACAGTACGGCTAGCTACATGGCTGCTAGAAACGAAGGAATGATTGCCGTCAACGACTTCTACAACGTCAAAAACACGGTTGACTCCGAAGAGAAGCCTGCTGTATAATAGGCTCACGCCCGCCTAACAAGCGGGCAACAACGGGCGTATGGCTGAGTGGCCCAAAGCGAGTGTCTGCAAAACACTACAACCGCCGGTTCGAATCCGACTGCGCCCTCCCCCGATAGGATAGAAAAATGACAGTTTACGTACTCATGTTTCGTGGGTTTCTTATTGCAGCGTTTGAGTCGTATGGTGATGCAGTTCGGGAGAGGAATAACTTCTACCCCGAAGGAAGAATCCTTGAATGCAATGTTCGTCCTGAGAATAAAAATGCAGAGGCGTATAGATGAATCCTTGCTCAGACTGTAAGCACGATTACCACAATCACTATACAAGCTATGGTGGCACGATGGGATGTGGGTTTTCAATAAAAACTCTACTCCGTACTTACAGTCCAATGGATAATGATTGGGCTTTTATGAAGTGTCCCTGTAAGGGCTATGCTATCATTGTCCGAAGAGACGCCCTAGGGAATCCTAAGGAGTAAGCCGTGATTTTCTTCAACAGTTACACGAAAGAGTATTCCTGGTTGAGTAACTTTTCTCCTCATCCTGTTGGAACATGGCCCACCCTAGAGCATGCTTATCAAGCCAGCAGAACGCTTTCTCCCGTTGAGAGAGAAATGATCCGCAGGGCACCGACTCCAGGTGCGGCCCGTAACGTCGGTAAGACTCTTACGGATCGTCAAGACTGGCCTGTTGTCAAGGTGCCTATTATGAAGAAAGCACTTCTGGTAAAGTTCTCCGATCCTGAACTGCGACAGAAGCTTCTTGACACTGGCACAGAACACCTGATACACTTGTCTCCGTGGGACAGTTTTTGGGGTGCCGATCACAGAGGTAACGGTGAGAACGTTCTAGGCAAACTACTCATGGAAGTACGAGAGGAACTCCAATGGAACAACCATCCTTAACAACAAAATGCGGAATATGTTCCTGCCCACTAGCTTCCCACTACATTTCCTTTGACCAGTCTCGGACAGGTTGTCTCACAGATTTCGGGCAGAGAGACGGGCGGTGTACGTGCCAAGGATTCGCAATAAAGTACATACCTAAGATAAGTATAACGAACGCTCCTACAACAGTTATGCCTGACTGGTGGTCAGAAAGATAGGTTGACACTCTTAGTAGCCTATGGTATACTAAGGGGTAGCAAGAGGACGGGTGTGATAATGGTAGTCGGCCAACCTGGAAAGTTGGTGGGGGTTACACCCTTGCAAGTTCGAGTCTTGTCCCGTCCGCTGACATAAATATATTCATCGTGACGGAGGTCGAGTATGAATGTAAATAATGCCAATAAGGCAGCATTCTTGGGTATGGCTATTGGTACGGCAACTCACCAGTTGCGTAAACAGATATTGTTTAAGTATGTTAAGCTTGCAGGAGAAGATATCTGCTTCAAGTGTGAGTTACCAATTGAAACTGTTGCTGAACTATCCATTGAACATAAACTTCCCTGGCTTGGTATTTCTACGGAGTTATTTTGGGACTTGGACAACATTGCTTTTAGTCACCTAACTTGCAATCGTCCTCACGTATATGGTTCTACCAAGCGTAGAAAGATTGGTCCCGAAGGTACGGCTTGGTGTCCCGACCACGAAGAATTTCTCCCCATAGAAGCCTTCTATAAAAAGAACACAAGGTGGAACGGGGTAGATACTTACTGCAAAGTGCATAGTGAGCAAAGAGATAGTAGGCTTAGAAGAAAAACTGGAAGCATGGGGTAATGGTATCCCAGCACTCTGCTAAAGTGTCCAGCCTAAAAAGCTGTGCGAGTTCGATCCTCGCTGCTTCCGCCTTACTTTATAGAAAGTATTACGTATGAGATACATTGAATCTGTGCAGCGTGCCATTGAACTTGCCGAGCATTACATTGCTATTGGCGAGACTGAAATGTGGTTATTCCGCTCCTATGACCCTGATCCTGTTCTTGATGCAACTCTTCCTTGGGAGTTAGTTGCTATGGTAAAGCGAGGATCAATGCATGAATACGAGACTCCTGTTGATCTCCAATTCTATGCACCACATCCCTGTGGATTAACATTCTGTTGGTCATACTATGTGCCTAAGAGAGATAATAGTGGTCCCAATATAAATGTTGAAGGGATGCAAGAATCTTTCTCTAAGCTACCTAAGCCTATTCGTAGAGAGATTTCTTTACTTCTCCGAGAAAATCTCAAGAAGATTCATGATGATGCTGGAAAGTTTCTAGAGATTTATCGTGAAAAGATGCAGCGTTTTACAAAGACAGAAAATTTCATTGAGCAGTTAGGATCAGACAATGATTGACCAGGGATATATCAACCACGTTGTTCTAGTGCTGGATGCGTCTGTGTCCATGAGGCATCTACGTGAAGAGGTTGTTGCGGTTGCCGACAATCTTATCTCCCATCTAGCACAACGGTCTAAGGAACTTGACCAGGAAACTCGGATCACGGTGTACAAGTTCGGGGATGCAGTAAACTGTCTTGTGTATGACAAGGATGTGCTTCGCCTTCCTTCAATGAAGACGCTCTACAACATCAGCGGCAATACAGCACTTCTTGATGCTACGTACAAGGCTATCGAAGACTTGAAAAAGACGGCTACTCTCTATGGAGATCATGCCTTTCTCGTGTATGTCTTGACAGATGGAGAAGAGAATTCCAGTCGTACTACTACAGCCTCCAAGCTTCAAGATACGCTAGTCAGACTTCCTGATAACTGGACCCTGGCTGCTATGGTTCCGAATCAGCTTGGTGCATTTGAGGCTAAGAAGTTCGGATTCCCCGCTAACAACATCTCTGTGTGGGATGTGAGCAAGAAGGGAATCAGCGAAGCAGGCGAGGTTATTCGTCGTGCCACCGATAACTTCATGCAGGCACGTTCTCAGGGATTCCGAGGTACGAAGACTCTCTTTGACATTTCTCTGGATAACGTGAGCCTAAAGAATCTCACTCGACTTTCTCCTTTGAAGTATTCCATTTGGGCTATGCCACCGAATGAGACTATGTACATCAAGGATTTCGTTGAGAAGAACGGCAGGACATATCAGATAGGACATGCTTACTACGAACTCGTAAAGCGTGAGACTATCCAGGCACAAAAGGATATCGCCATCCAAGCGAAGGATTCAGGTGATGTGTACGTTGGTACAGAAGCACGGGGAATGTTGGGACTCCCTAACGAAAACGTTATGGTATCTCCTACAGACCATCCCCTCTACAGAATCTTTGTACAGTCTACTTCGGTCAATCGTAAGTTGATGTTTGAACAGAAAGTGTTGTATATTCATGGATGAGAAGCCGCAGTATCTTTACAAGATTTTTCATAAGAGCGGCAGAATGGTGGGTCCAGGTGGGAGTCTTCAAGATAGAGGTAAACTCTTTCAGATGAAGGCTACCGCTAAGGCGGCAGTCACGAAAGCTATTGCTGGACAAGAGTACGCCTCTCGTAACCGCTTCATGAAAGAACATGGTTACAAGTACGATGATATGTACAAGCCTTCTGTTCAAGAAGAGTATAACAAGGTTCGTGCCATCGAAATTGCCGAAGCAAAGAATGATTATAGAATTGTAGAATTTCTTCTCCAGCCTGTACAAGAGTACACTGTAGATGAATTTCGGGAGATGTAATGTCTTATTTCTTTAAAACAAAACCCGTGACTATTGAAGCGTATCCTTACACAGGATTCAATACCGAAGAGGTTCTAGCATTCTGTGAGGGACACGCTATCAGTAGCCCACGGGGGTTTATCATAAAGACCCTTGAAGGAGAAATGAAAGCTTCTCCTGGGGACTGGATAATCAAGGGATTACGTGGAGAGTTTTACCCTTGTAAGCCAGATGTATTTGAAAAGAAGTACGAGGCTGTAGCAGGATTAGCGGAGAAGTAAGATGACCCTGTTCAAGAAGAATGATAATCCCTGGTTTGTTGCCGGAGTGATTGTCCTAGTTATCCTAATTGTCCTAATCGTGAGCGTTATAGGACTGCTACTTTCTTCTGTAGTGCTGATGCTCGCTTGGAACGTTCTCGCCCCCTACTTCGGTATGGGTGTCATGGATTTCTGGAATGCCTTAGGATTGACGGCATTGCTTTACCTCGTCGGTGGAATTTTTTCGGTACACGTAAGCCGAGAATAGAGAGAGTTTACTATGATTGATGCCTATAGTTTAGACCGTCTTATTCGAAGTGTGGTGTATACAACGAATGATCTCAGGGATACGAACCAAGATGAGGATCGCCACCGTTACCTCAGTCTCGCCGTGACAGCGATGGAAGAAGCTGAGAACTGGTTGTATAGACTCCAAAGAGAGATCGAAGAAGCAAGACGGGAAATTTAACCCATTGAC
>JACCDG011411519.1_pt1 | contig 18700 bp, 29 predicted proteins | sample 7442471 | NCBI WGS metagenome assembly JACCDG01 (sample SAMN15323444, study PRJNA562643) | freshwater metagenome | isolation source: river surface water | place: USA:Blue River Watershed | collected 2017-08-17 | reverse complement strand
TATCTTTATCTACTTATTGTTAATCTCACACTGTGGATCATCGCACATTTGCCATTCACCTTTAATGCCAGAGTAGATACCGAGGAGCATGATGAGGGAGAAGAAGATTGCTATTGAGGTTTTCATAATTTTTTATGTTGGAGGGGTTATGTCTCCTACCTCTACATTATACTATTTCGTGCTAGTATGACGCAAGTATTAAACTGTGGATAACTTTTTATTTCTCATTTTCGCCAAACGTGCCTTATTCATCTTAGTGATATATTTCTTTCGCTGTTCTTTTGTAGTTTTAGCCCAGCGTATTTTTGCACTTAATGAATTTCTGGCTGATATGAGTTCTTTTAATTCTTGTTTTTTCATTTGTGGTAACTGAAACCGTAATATGCTGTAGTGTCGGGTGCAAGTATTCCAGTTTTTTCTTCAATGTTCATAATGTATTCGACCATTTGTCCTTTTGTTAGTTCGGTTGTGGATTTTTTTATCCTAACCTTACTACCAAAAAGTTCTTTAATTTCTGTTGGCAAGCACACGCCCTTTGCCCATTCGTGAACTTCATCGGGTGTGTATCCTGTTTCTCGTGCGATTACGCCATAGTAAAGCCAGAGATATTTATGTTGCTGTTGTGAGCGAGTGTTTTTCTTTTCACTCACTTCAAGCATGATTTCTTTGTCGTTCCATTGAGAGATAAAACGCTTAAATAAATCTCGGTGTGCGTCTGATTTGAAGACAAGGTTTCCGTCTTTAATTGAAACGTGGATAGAATGGATTTTCATTTTTAGAATGCAATATCTTCGTGCTTTATGTCTTCGTTAGGATAATCAATCGGTTCACTTGTAGTGTCTTTTGGTTTCCAAGTGTTGAGTTCGAGGTACAACTTACCTGTATTATCAGATTTTTTTAGGTCTATGTTTACCCACCCAGTGCTTATTCCATGTTTCTGTAGGAATGGTATCAATTCACCAACTTTAATTGATATTTTTCCTTTTATCCACGGAGTTTTTTCTTTTTGTGTATCACTTGGTGCTTCAAATCTCATTCCGTCTACAAATATCTTTTCTTTCTTTTCCATAATTTTAGAAAGGTGTTGCCCCCTCATCTATGAGTTGGCGTGCCTTTTGATTAGTTAAACTTAATAATTCTTGTTGTAATAATTTACCTTCATTTGCTCGTCGATTTATCTGTGGTGTGCTTTTTATTTTTTCTTCTATAAAAGAAATGTCGTCAAGGTTTTTAGCAAAACCTATTGCCTTTATTATTTTTTCTTTATAGGTCGAGATCATCGATTTGCTTGTTGGTACTTTTCTTTTCTCCTAATTTTTTTTCTCCAATTTGCACAGTATTATCTTTTGAGTCAAAATCTAAGTTATTGTCTTTGATTTGAAATACCTTCATTTTTATGTATCTCTCTGAATAAGTATCTGTACCCCCCATTTGCTGTGTTGCATTTGTTGCTTTCATTTCACCCATTGATGTACGAAGCATAAAAACTAGTGGTGTTTCTTCTGATTCCAAGTCAATAAGTTGTAACTCTTGATAGATTCCAAACTCGTCTGCTTTCAGGTTACAAATAGTTAAAAGTTTTATAGTATCACAAGTTTCAGAAACTATTTGTTCAATCATCTCTGGTGTGAAGTAATCATACTTTGAGTATTCATTACGACCATCCTTTTTGTAATTCTTTTCTCTGATGAGAGAACGTGCTTTGTGTAATTTTTCGTATAGTTTTGACATATTAAAATTCTTTAGTTGATAATGCTTCGTCAATAAGACCGTTTGTAATTTCGTCCCATTCGTTGTTTCTAACTGTGTCTACTTCACCTTTCCACACGTCACCATATTGTTGACCAAATTCGTTTGTGATTGTTATTTCTACTGTAATCATAAAATAAATGTTAGTTACTAATCATCTGCTATACCACACGCACACTTTTCTTCTTCGTCGTAACTTGTATCATCACCGACCCATTTTGTGATAGTTACATATCCAGTATCGTCACACTTTGTACACTGTATTTTTTGTTCTTCCATAAAAAATTAAGATGTTACGTATAATGATAAGACGAGAATGAAGGCTCTATCACAATCATTCCCGTCTTATGTATACATACTAGCATGAGGTATCTTGCATAGCAAGGACACAGGGTGTTGATAACTTTAGCAAGGATTTGCAAGGTGATAGGGGCTTTCGAGTCTCATTTCACAGATAGGACAAAATAGTTTTTTATTCTTTGTCTTTCTTTTTGTCTTGTATTTCTTTTCAGGTTTTTGATGGTTATACATTTTGTTTTCGTTTACGATATTGCTTGCCGTATTCGTACTGGTATTTTTTCTTGCACGATGAGCAGACACATTTTTGAATACGCCGAGGTGTATCCATTTTTTCGCCACACTTCGTACAGACTTGATTTTCGTAATCAATCTCTACACGTTTGTATTTTTGAGGTTGTTCTCCTAGGCGTTTGTACATAGTTTTAGTTTTTTATTTCGTTCAAACATTTCTTTTATTTCTTGGCGTTGTGCGATGGTCATTGCGTCGTACATATCAATCAGAAAATCTGTTGAACTTTTACATTCACGACTTGTGATAATGCGACTTAATCTGTAACTAGATATTTTTTTCATAGGTTAGAAATCTGATGTATCTGGTAATTGTTCAAAGATACCTGTTGAGCCATCGAAAAGTAAATCTAGGTATCCCACCGACCCGTGTCTGTTTTTAGATATGATAAGTTTCATGTTTACTTTTTCACCTCGTCTGATTTTTTCTATTCGCTCCTCGTTGTTCTTTTCACCAATTTTTATTTCCATTGCCAAGTCGGCAGAAGCATTGATTGCACCAGAACCTTTGAAACTTGCAACGAGTTGCATTTCAGAACCTTTTGCACCCTCGTTTGAGATTTGAGACAGGGCGATTGTCGGTATGCCTAGGCGTTGAGCGTTGAGTTGTAATTCTACCGATGCAGTGGTGATCGTTTCGTACTCTGACCTTGCACCTTTGACTTTCATATTTTGGATATAGTCCACGATAAATAAATCGACTGGATTTTTTATGTTCTCTTCATACATTGACATGAGGATTTCTGAAAGTTCGGATACTCCTGTTTTTACGAGGAAGTTACTCTCTATGATTTTCTGTCGTTGAGCATTTACTTGTTCTTTATTTTCAGAGTATCCCTTGATGATAGATATTCCGTTTTCTTTACACATAACTCCAAGTAGTCGAGATACTGTGTCCACGTCTGTCATTTCAAGTGAGTAATATACAACTCGTTTACCTTGTTTGATTAAATCAGCGACAATGTTTAGTGAGAGTGTTGTTTTACCTAAGTTGCTATATCCACCAATTACCCAGAAATGCCCTTTTCGTAATCCGTCAATCACTTTGTCTATTTTTGAATATCCACATGATAGACCAATCAAGTCAATTCCGTTACGTTTCTTTTCTTGGTATTCTTCTGTTCGTTTATCAAAATCATTAAATGTTTCAATGATGTTTGATTGTTTTACTTTTTTATCAACAAGGTTCTTTTGAAGTTCTGATAAGACAATCGGGATATTGTCATAGTCCTGCTTAAAACCTACATCAACTATTTTGTGTCCTATTTCTATAACATCTCGGAGTGTTTTAGTTTTTGCTATTTCTTCGGCATAGTATTTTGCATTTGTTGAAACAGGAACGGAGTCTATGAGTTCGGATAGATAATTCGATTCTACGTTTTCTTTTGAAACTGAAATGGTATCTATCGGGAGATCTTTTTTGTGGAGTTCTAAAAATACCTTGAATAGGTTTCCATTCTTCGGTGAGTAAAAAGAGTCAGGTGTTATTATCCCTGAAACTTCTAGTAGGGCTTTAGGGCGAAGTAAAATTGACCCTAAAACTGCTTTTTCTGCTTCTAGGTTGTTTGGTAGTGTTTTAATCATAGTTTTATACTGCTAGCGATTTGAGCATTTGATACTGGTTTATCATTCGACCGTTTATTTTGTTGGAATTGAGATATTGTATTTTTACTTAAACAGAACAATGGATTAACTCTACCGTCTCCTTTTTCTTTCTTAAACCACCAAGAAAATAATTCTTTGAAGTTATCATACTTCCAACCGAGTAAGATATACTCTTTTGCTTTTTTACTTACGAGTGAGTAGTTTACTTCTTCTTTTTCAAGGTCGCTATTTTCCAAAACCATATTTACCCATAGAACACCGACTGCTATTGCTAGTTTAACTTGTTCTTGTGTCATTTTCTTCTTTTTCGGGTCTTTTACTATTTCTTCGCCTGTATCGTAGTTTATTGATTTCATGTTTTTTTTAGGAGTAGGATTTTCGTTAGAAAATCCAGTACTATAAGTTAAGTTAAGTAAGGTTAAGTATCGGCGACCCTTTAGAAGGCTTTGAAAGGCTTCTAAAGCCTTTATGTCATCTGGTAAAGAGTTTATAATTCTTCGTATACCTTCTTTGACATTTTCGTTAAGAGATTGATTTTTTATGAAGTTTGTAATGATGATCCAATCTTTATAAATAATAAGTTTTTTATCTCTTTCAAATTTCTTTTTAATTTTATCGACTTCCGTTATTCCTGTTTCGTATGCAATCCTTTTGTTTGTGATTTCATACATACCTGCGATATTACACAGTGGGTTGGTTAATAAGTAGATAAACAAAAGACGCTCATCTTTTGTGAGTGTTTCAATATATGAGTCAGTCCAAAAACTGTCATATATAAATCTTTGTTTTGCCATATTTTTAATTGTACTTTCGGCTCACTACCTTGAACCTTGTAAGTAACAAGATAGCAATGCGAAAGTATACAAGGTTTTTAATGTCGCCAACTCGACATTGGCTAAAGATATTATACTACAATAAAAATAAAGTCAAAAGTGGATAACCTGTGTATAACGCAAAATGCCATCAAAAGAGATTGTTGCTTCGATGGCATTTGCTTTTTTCCTAACTATAATACTACTCCTACCGTCTGCAATACTGTAAGCACACGTCCAGATGTACTCTAAATATATTTTACGAATAGGCGAGTATCACAATTTCATTATACTAATTTTTTTTACAAGTAAACAGTGGATAACTAAAAACCAAGTTCTTTGACTTCATCGAGTGAACGGACAACTCGATACTCTGCTCCTTTATCTTCGCATAGTTTTTGGAATATCTTTTGTTCGGGTGATTGCACGCCACCTTTCTTTTTTACTTCAAGAAATGTTACAAACCCACCATCGCCGATTATCATAATGTCAGGTAGCCCTCGCATACTTCCTTTTGGCATTTTTCTGAACCGCATAGAACCATCTGCAAACTTCTGTACAGGTGGTATGTTGTTCAACCGAACCATGAAATGTTTGCGTAATTGCAAATAGTCAATTATTCCCGATTGTATATCGCTCTCTGAATGCCCTTTATTGCTCTTATACGCCCCACCACGAGGTTTTGAGAGTGCATTGTAGTCTTTATAGCTCATACGTTCCATATTTGATATTTAGGCGATTTTTTAGTTCTAAATAATTTATCGCTTTTGAGTATTTTAAGAGGTCTTGCTCACTGGCACGGTTGAGTGCAATCCACACGTTTTTTTCTTTCTGCAAATCTCCTCTATCTTGGTATGAAAGTACTCCGTGATGTCGCTCACATAAAGGTATGTAATTCCACATTTCAGAAATTTGCCTTCCCGCAAAAATCAAGCAGTGTTCGATTGTAATTCTACCTCCACATTCTCCGTCATTTCTTCTTGCACATTTTTTGTAAAACTTATCGGAGTCTATTTGATTTTTATGTGCCTGTGGTATTGGTCTCATTTTTGGAGTATCTCTTTTAAGTTCATGCAATCATTTTCAGCAAGTATCTTATCTGCGAGTACCGCCATATTTGCAAGTTCAATCAAATCGTCTTCTGCAATATATTTTGCAAGTTTCATTGTCAGTATTTGTTTTTCCATATATAAAGTCTAGCACATATTTGTATATTTACATGTGGACAACGCAAAACACTATCACGAAGATAGTGCTTGGTCGATTGCGTTCTACGAGAAGTGAATTTTATTATATATACAAGTGTTTGTTTCTCCGCTCTTATTATGTTTAGTTCTCTCCATGAACATTTATGCCCTAAGGTAGACAGCATTAGAGCCATTGCATTAAGTATAACAAAATAATAAAATTAAAGTAAACAAAACCATATACACATGGGATATGAAAAAAATGGCGACAAGCAAATTACTCGCCACCACAGAAAAAATCGTGCAAATCGTGGCACTGATGATGAGAGCAACATCTCACTCGTACCAAGAAAGAAGCATGAAAGTTTCCACAGTCTTTTTGGCAACATGAATACAAGCCAGATTGCCGAGGAATTAAACAAGGTGTGGATCGACCCCACTTATGAACTCGTTGTCGTTAGGCGTGGTGCCTAATGTAAACAAAAAATCCCCCTCACTACGAAAGTGAACGGGGATTTTCTATAAACACACAACCCCCACCGATTAAGATGAGGGTTATGTGCAGTTTGCGAGATACCACCTTTCGGTGATGAGATTAGTATAGCATTATTTATTTAATGTTGCATTAGCACCAGAGTAGATACCGTTTGCCGTAGCAATAGCGATAAGTGTATTGACCGCCGCTTGCCAAGTCATTACACCATTCTTTGAAATCAAAGCATAGCTAAGAACAATACCAAAACCTAGCAAAAAAGATATGAAAGGTACGTATTTGCTTTTAAAGCTAAATGCCTTTTTTAAGACTTGCGTAAAAACAAGAACCAAAACTACAATACTTGAAAATTCAATCATAATGTTTTATTTATCATAATAAGTCCACATGACACTACCCGACTTTGTAGTATCGTGGTCGCAATGGAGGAAGTTAGACCCCAATCCGATCCGTGTAAATCCTGCACCAAGTAAACCCTTTATCATTTTAAACCGAGTGGCACTATCAGGGCAAGCCAAGTCTACCGCAAGACCAACAAGATGAGCAGAATCCTCTACACTTCCTTTTAGTTTTTCGTTCTGTTCTTTCGTTCTGAATCCACTTGTTATCTTGAAAGGTACACCTGCAATTCCACGAGCGACATCGAGCATTTTAACAAGTTCAGGTTTTAGTCCTACTATTTCTTTTTCAGAAAAGTATTTATATTTTTTCTTTGCTTCTTCTTTTAGTTCGTTTGGCATATCTACAAATACCATTGTATCTTGGAGTGCTTGGTCTGCGAGGTCAAAATATCCGTTACCTTGTTCACACCAGCTTCCCCCCCATGAGTTGCGGAAGTAGAACCTATCGCCTTTGTATCCATAAACAATGACACGATGAAGTCCGATGTTTCCTTTCTTTATAGGTGAAGTATATCCACCGACTGAAATAGAAGTTGCAACAAGTCCGTTTTTAATGAGTGCCTGTTTGAGAGATTGTGCATCGTTACTGACACTTGCATATCCTTTCATCTTGTAAGGTTTTGCATCATTTTCAATATCACTTGTTTCTCCGATGTTTATGTATTCACTATGAGAAAGTGAAGTATTGTTTAGAACTGTGTTTTCAGTTGCACACCCCTTATCTACCTCAATTTTTGCTGATACACGAGGATATGTACCCTCTCCTACATATCCGTCTACTTTTTTTGAAAGAGCATAAATGTATCGAGGTGATAGTTTAGGTATCTTTCCGTTTTCTTTGTAATCGTTATAGATGTGGATTATGGCGTGTGCGTGTCCGACGCATGATCCGAGATTCCCTTGATTGAATACTGGTATCCATGAAATATCAGTGAAGTATTCATGTGGTACTTCGACTGGTGCTTGTACTTGCGAGATGTGAATATCTCGTAGGTCTTTCTTATTTTTTATTGCTCCGAGTGTATACATGGTTTATGTGGTGTATATATTTATAATATGTTATATTCTTTTTATGGACTTTTTACTTAAATCATTATTTTTTGGGGGTATATTTTTAATACTCATTCGTTTAGGTGTTCCACTTTTTATTGCATTTATACTTGTTGCTTTAGGTGTCGGTTTTTGGGAAGAAAAGAGATAATCTCCTGGTGTTTTAACTCCACTTTTCATGAGAGCATTTTTTACTATATCTGCCTTACGCCCTACAATTCCTAATATGTTTAGTATTTCACCAACAGCTCTTGGTGAGCTTAATAATGCCAATTTAAGCATTGGAATAATTCCCGCACCAGAGAGTGTTCCAATACCAACTCCACCAGTTACTACGGTTCGCATAAGTCCTCGTGGTAATGTTTCACTTAATTGTTGACCAGCTATTTTAGGTAGTAATGTACCTCCAGTAATTTCGTCAAGTTGTTGAACTGCTTGTTTTCTTATTTCATTATTAGTACGAAGCACTGTTGATAGCTTACGGAATGCTGTGTCAACACTTGCTTTATCTCCAAGACTCAATGCTTTTTGTATTTCTCGTATTTCTTTTGTTGATTTTTCGTAATCTCCAAGCATTGTTTCGTATGTTTTTAATGTTTTTAAGTCTTTAGATTTAACTAAATTATTTTTAATAATATTTTTTGCTTCTCCACGAAGGTTAGATACAAATGTATCGAATTTTTTACTATCAGCAGATCCGATACGAAAATCATCAATTACTTGTTTGAGTTTATCAATTCCAGCGATTGTGTTATCTCCAGGACGAGTACCCCATTCTGCGAGTGTTTTTGATAATGAAGTTAAGTCTTTTTCATACCTACCAAGACCAGGTGTTCTTGAAAAATTCGGTGTTCCATCATTATTGAAGAAAACACCAAAATCTTCAAGTTGTTTGTTAAATTTTTGGATAATTGGTGTATGGTCAATAATGTTTGTCTTTGTTTTTAGTTTTGATAGATTTGATGAATATTCGTCAGAACGATTTTTAATTACTTGACCAAATGCCGTTCTTGCTTCATCAACAATTTCTTGTGGGTTAAGATTACCACGAAGTGCCTCACGAGCAATCTTTGCAGTTTCTCCCCCACCACGAATAGAAGAACTAAATTGTTTGATAGTCCCTGCTCCTGTTCCAGTTGTTGCACCTAATGCTTCTGTTCCAACTTTTGATAATCCTTTTCCAACAATAGGTATCGCACCAATAGCTGTACCAATACCAGTACCAACACCTGGAGTAAAAGGTTTTTCTTCTCCTTGTGCGAGTTTTGTTGTTACATCTCCAGCATAACCAACTCCTGCTCCAGTTGTTATATTTGCAACTGGTTTAGCAATCTTTCCTAAAGAAGAAATACCACCACTTATTGTTTTTGAAATTTTACCAACTGGTAAAAAGTTAAGTGCAACACGACCAACATCACCAACAACTTCGCTTGTTTTAGGTGCTTCAATATACTTTTTCTCATCTTCTGTAGCACGTGATTTTGCAATTTGTGTACCTATTGCTTCACCGATTTTACCACCACCAAATATTGTATTTAAGGTACTACCAATTTTTTCAATAGTAGATTTTTGTGGTTTTTGTACTGGAGTTTTATTTTTAGAAGCTCTATACGATTCTAAATCAGCCATAATATCTCCAGTTTGATTACTAGAAGTTAGGGTTTTTTTTTGAATCCTATATGATTCCAAGTCATTTTTCATTTTTTCTATATCATCCATATTATGCATAGTATCCCTCTTGTCGAGCGATAGCTTGTACTAAATTGTTAATAGGTATCATTTTTGTATTTGTTTTTGGAGATACTGCTAGAATACTTGCAACTTTTTTGCCCCAATTTGGATCTTCTGCGTAAATTTTACCTAGTTGTTCTATTGTAGGATTTGGTGGTAGATATTTACTCTGTCCATTTATTTTTGCTTGTATATCCAGTTTCATAGCATTAAATCCTGTCTGTTCGTCTGGAAAAATTAAATGTCCTTGATTATCTACTCCTATTGCTAACTTGTCTGCTATGCCACCTTTCTTTATATTCCCTGGGTTTTTATTTTTCTGTGGAATATTGGAAGCTGTCGTTTTTCCAACGTTACTGAAACTTGATTTTATTTGCTCGTCAGTATATCCTTTACTTTTTAAATATTCTATTTCATCATCTGCTAATACATTATCTTGAACAGCATTTAATCCTTCTTTTAGTTTTACAAGTTCTTTTCTGAAATCTGCATCTGATAGATTTCTACCAATAGCACTTGCAGCATTAGCCAAAAGTCTTTGTTCGGCATCAGAAATTGCACCAGTTCCTTTAAGATATTTAATGTTGTCAAGAGAAAGTAATCCTTTTAACTGATTGTATTTATTTTTAGCAAGTGCAGCATCTCCAAAAGCACCACCGAGAAGTTGATCTACTGGACCAGAAATTCTACTTAATCCTGGGTTTAATAGTAGTTCATCGATCACAGAAGATACTGTTTTACTTATCTCTGATTGTGGTTTTGCTTGAGTTGTTGTTCCTTGAGCAACTGCATTTTGGTACTCATCTGGAACATCAGTAATTTTTCCACCATTCTGAACATATTTTACCCAAGCATCAGCAGTGGTATCAATACCAGGAGTATATACACCGCTTTGTGTGGTTGTTGTTCCACCTCCAATTTTTTCGTATTGTCCTGTGTTTGAATTGTATTCATATCTTGTTTGGTCTTTTCCAAGTGAAAATCCTTCTTTTGCTTTCAAAGATGCTTGTTCTGCTTCGAATACTGTTTTGCCAGCATTGATAGCATTTTGATATGCGTCTTCTGCTATTTTTGCTCTATTTAATGCTGTATTTTCTTCCAAAGCACCATACGCACTTTCAAGATTTGCTTTTCTTCCAATCTGACCGATTGCTTGGTCTGTACCAGACTTTAATCCACCAGCTGCAACTCGTGTTCTTTCTTGTTCTGCAATAGCATCAAGTTCTGCTTTTTTGTTTCTTGATTGGATTTCATTTAGTCGATTAAGTTCATTATTTTTTGTTGTTGATAGTTCTTCTAGTTTTTGTGGATTAAACTGTCCTCTTAAGTATTCCAAATATGCATTCTGTGGATTTTTAGGAGTTTCTATCTGTGGTGTGCTTACTTGAGTATTTTGTATCGTACTTGTTTGCTGTGTAGGTAAAATACTATTAGAACTTGAAATCTTATTTATAAAATTTTCTTTTGGTGTTGAAGAATAAGTATTTTGTGTCACTGGTGGAGTAATTTTTGTTGGAACAGGACTTGTAGCACTATTAGTAGTAACAAAGTCTTTTTGAAAACTCTGATTGACAGTTGATGGGGTATTTGTAATTTTTTGTGGTGTTTCGAAAAAACCATTCTTGAGAGATAGTTTTGGTGTAGATGTCATACTTTTACCTAAACCTGATACTATATTTATGAATTTATCTTTTAATGTTGCCATATAATTATACTTTATTTAATAATGCGAACTTTCCGAAAAGTTGTAATGCTTTGGTGTTGTAGGCTTTTGCGGCTTCTTCTATTTGAAAGAAATATCCTAAATGATGAATTTTGTTTTTGATACTTATACTTGCTCTCCACCTATGTAATCCTGATTCTCTTTTATGAAAACTAACACCCTTAAAGCCAGACTTATTGTGACTAGATAGTGGGATATGTCCTAAATTTTCGGCTCGTGTACAAGTCCTAAGATTTTCTTTTCTATTATCGAGTTTGTTTAGGTTTATATGGTCAGTTTGTTTATCGACTGGAGTATTTACTACCATTCTATGCATATAAATTGTTTTACCTTTCTTTGTTTTTGGATTCCACTCAGAACGAGAAGCGTAACCTAATCCTGTTAAATACCAAGTATGCTTAGAAAACTCTTCATAAAATGAATCGTCAATTATTGCATATTTTCCTTTTTTATTTAGTTTAATTTTTCTCATGTATTTAATAACATTCTTAGAATCCACTAGCCTGAGCCCACGGGTAATAATAATTGCGACCACTTGTGTTTATTCCATTTAATGGTGGTAAATATGCTCCTTCTTCTGTCTCTCCTTCGTTTGCTAGCATTTGACTTATTATACCACCGTATTCTTTACTATACCCTGCTTCATTACCTCCATCATACAACATCCAGTAAGTTTTTGCTCTCGCTAAGTCATTTTGATTTTGCCAATATAGAGCAGTCGAACGATATACTACCGCTACATCATACGCTTCTGGAATAACAGAGCATTGTCCGATTGTATATGTTGCTGAACCTGCACTTATTGAAGTACCCTCGTAAGGTTTTACAAGTCCAATAGAAGTTGCTGAAGTATATGAACCGATTTCATACCAAAATCCATCTCCACCATTTGCTGCGGTTGTATTTGTTATTTGTATGTATCTACCAACCATATCTGCTGTCCACGTTGTACCACTTCCTACGATTGCTGTACCTCCATTTGCTATTGATACTATTGTTCCTGTTGTATAGTCTGCGATTGACAAATCACGAGTATTGAGTCGTCCACGCAATACCATTAAATTACCTGTTGTTGATGGTATTGGTTGTATTTTAAATGTTCTATTTTCTACATAGGTAAAATACGGTACTTGTTGTGTGCCTAAATGGCTCTGTAGGACGTTTTTCCATAGAGTTGGGTCAAATATCATTCGAGGAGCATAAATAGTGTCTGACGAGCTTCCTACACCATCGTAGATATACATATCAATTAGTTTTCTATACTTATTAGGTATTTGATATGTTTGCTGATCTGCAACAGTGTACATATTAGATGTACTCTCCAAAAAACGAAGTTTTCCTCCTTGTAAGTTACAGATAGTTCTAATACTATCATTGATATTTGTTGTTATAACTGCCATTGCTGTTGTGTCGCTTGTATTGACATTACAGAATGAAGCAGTATTTGTACGAAATGTTGTGTATGTACGCATATAATTATTGTGTTATTTTTATGTCCTCGTTGCTAAAGATTGCTAACCTATGAAATTCCATATCTCCTGTGAACTCCATACAACACTTGATTTGTATTTGTGTGTTGTATCCTCCTATTGCAATACTCTCCCAACTCTTTACTAATCCTGTTACATCTGGGTAAAGTTTAATCCATTTCTGAAATCGTGCTTTTGCTGTTCCCGTTACTCCTGTAACTGCAGTATCAAGTGTGACGGTATACGTTCCTGCATTGTTTACTATACTTGAAATATGAGTACAACTTCCACTTCCTGTACCTTGCAAAACTTCTACTTCACCACCACTTGTACCATTAAATCCTGTTGCCGTTGGTGCATACGCTGAAACATCTGTAGTAGTAGTAAATGTTGTTGTACTTGTCCAAGTAATAGTTGCTTGTATAGGGTCTTCTTCTATAAGACGATATTTGTAGACAATCTTATCAGTTGAAGTTAGAAATCTTTTATGTGTATCCCAAAGTCTTTCAAATTTATCTTGGACTTCACTAGAAGTGAACCATGTTGTTACATAGTAACCTCGTTTTTGTCCTTCTGTATTTGAAGACGGATTTGATGGACTGTCAATATATATACCTGATTTTTCAGTTGTAGCATCTGTATAGTAATTAACTCCAGATAAAATAGTACTTCTTCCACCAGTTCTAGTGTTTCCAAGTGAAAGATTATTTGTTTTTACTGCACCAACTCCAACAAGTTTATTTTGTCCATAATCTGTAATTGTTGAACTTGCTAAAGATTTTAGTGTATATGAATATTTATGTGTAAAATTATTAGTATCTAAATCAAATTCCCAAATACCAGATGGTAAGTTTTCATTTACACTAAGGTTTGTGTCCCAATTAAGGTTACTTATATTTACAAGTAATGTATTATTTTTTGTTGAAGTAAAACCATTATAGTGACAAAACTTAGAAGGATCTCCAGAAAAAGTTGCACCAAAAAGTAATGTTCTATTTATTGGTAATCTACCAATTTCTTTAAATGAATATCCAGTATATTTCAAAATTCTTCCTTCTGAATCAAAAGCATATACAACTCCCTCAAGTACAGTTAAAGCCATACATGCACCTGCATTTAATGCATATTCATTTGATACTTGTGAAGATATACCGTCCCATTGAAGAATAGAAGCATATGAATTTTTTGCATCAGAAGCATTTGAGTTAACTTGCATACCTATAAAAATATCTGTGCCTGTTGATACAAGTGTGTTTATTGTACCAGTAGATGTTCCAAGGTCTATATAGTAATCACCTGTAGTATTTGCTGGTGTATTTGCAGTATCAATAGAACTTATTGTTGTAGCAGTATCTCCATAATATAATCTGTTAAATTTTTTCAAATAAGCCATTTTATGAACTACACCACCAGATAGTGCGTCTCTACTTGTCCAAGTTCCAGTACCTGAACCATCAGCAGCCTTACTGTATAAATTATCAGTTGTTGTTGACCAAAGACGATTATCAAAAAGACACAAATCAGAATAAAATTGACTGTAATCTGTCTGAGCACCAGTAGAAGTATCTTCAACAAAACCAGTAGTTAAATTAACACTAGTATTTTTAAATACACACGTATTGCATACAGCCCACCAAACAGTATCAAAATACTCAAAAGCTACAGGAAGACCTAACTGTGCATCATCAGATGATGTTGTGTTTGTTACCATCTTTTGTGAAAGTCTAATTACACCTAAATTACTTTGAAAATCAAGATTAAAAGATGACCAAATAGAACCTAAATCATCTGAACGATTAGTTTGAAGAAAACGATAATTTTGATTTTTTGGTGGGAAAAAATATTTCATACTATAAATTTGTATAGTTACTGTCTAATAAAAATACAACATATGCAAAAGTTTCAGTTGCTAATCCTTGAACATATATTTCATAAGAACCAGGACTTGTAATACTTTCTCTTATTGTTGCTTCTAAATAATGTTCAGTTATACCAGCTACTGCTGTAACATAACTTACCAATACAATACTAGTAGCTTTTGCCCTAGGAATAACAACGTTATATTCTCCTGTAACACCAAGTGTTCCATATCCTGCAACAAAAAAATTCTGGTTTATAAATCCTCTACCTTGAAAAGCATTTTGAACATTATATGTAATAGTTGAACTCTGGTTAAGAGAAGCCATCTGTTTTTCTAGTACATCTATTCTTTTTTGTAATTGTGTATTATCCATAGTGTTTAAAATACTAAAAACATATCACCTTGACTTGTTGGTGGAGTTGTACCTGGATTAAATATAGCTACTATTATTCCCCCTTTTGTTCCACCACTTGAATATGCCCACTGTGCAGTTGTTATATCTCCAGTTGCTCCAGTTGCACTTCTTTCTGCGTACCACATATTACCTATTGTATCTGATACTTCTTTTGTCCATGTTCCAGGATTATTATTTGTTGTAGCTGGTTGTGGGATTGATACATTAGTTCCTGTCTCTTGACACCCTACGACAATAATTAAAGCATTTGCGTTTGTTTGTGTTACACCTGCGGTGAATGTTTGAGATCCACTATTTATAGTAGGGTTTTCGTCTTTATTTACACCATCTAATACAGAAGAAGTAGCATTGCCTGTCCATCTTTGGATATATACACGCAAAGCTTGGCTTGTACTTGAAGTAAATGTAAAATCAGGAGCAGAAGCATCACTACTATCTGCAATTTTATACATTAAATTACAGTTATTTCCACCACCACCAGATATAGATAATGATTCTGCTGTAGACCATCCTGCTGGTGGCGTTATTGTTGCTGTAGTGTTGTTTACAAAACCTTCTGCCGCCAAAAAATCTCCAACTTGAATACCAGTTGGTGCAGTAACTACGAGTGAGTTACCTACTGTTCCGTTTGCTGAAGATGATTGAAGTGTCCATGCCATAAAATTAAGATTGAGTCACAGTTGATACTGCATGATATTGACTAGCAGCACTATTATAAATAACACCCACATACCCCCATTTTCCTGCTGTTGTTGCAGTTGGTAGTGTAATTCCGATTGCTGTAAATCCAGTCCATGTAAGAGTCTTTGACACTCCTGCATCTTTGTATCTGATAATAAATTTCTGTCCATCAGTAGGACTTCCTGTGAATGAGAATGTTGTGTTGTTTGCGATAGCACTCAATTCGTATACGTCTGTAACTGCAACATCAATAACAGCTGTTGCATCGTCTGTTGTTGTTACAACACGTTGAGTGATTGCTTTGTTTGTGAGTGCGTTTGTGCTTGATACAGTTGGAATTACAACACCTTCGATTGAGAGTACACCTGCACTTGCTGAAAGTGTATTTTGTGTTGCATGACCGAGTTCTATTGTTCCAGTTGTTAGAACATTTGAAGTTCCAAGTGAAAGAGACACATTCGATGTAAGAAGACCTGCAGAATGAGTAAGTGTAGCATTTCCAGCGTTCCAGTTTATTACCCCACCAGAAGCAAGAAATAGGTCTGAGAAAGCAGTACCAGAAGCACCAATCGCACCACTGTCGTTTGCTGTTGCTAGAACAGATGGAGTTGTAATTGACGTTGTAAATGTAGGTGCAGTACCAAATACCAATACACCAGTTCCTGTTTCGTCTGAAATGACAGTAGCAAGTTCTGCTGAAGTTGTTTCTGCAAAAACAGATAGTTTATTTGAATAGAGAGCAAATGTACTTGTACCTGCTTGTATAGTGTGAGTATTTAATGTACCTAATCCTGTTAGATTTCCTGAATCATCTGCAATAACTGTTGATGTTTTAACAGTGTTTCCACCAGTTCCATCTGCTCGTATAAGTGCATTGTTTGTCGCACCTGATGTTCCACCAATACCTGCAGTAACACCTGCGAGTTGAGTAAATACAAGATTACTTGAACCAAGTGTAGGATTTTGTGTTGTTTGAACCCATAGAGTACCAGCATTGGCAGTACCAAATAAAATAGCAGTAAATGTACCAGCACCAACTTCTGCTGATTGATTATAGTCAGTTGCACGAGTTGGAGCACCTGAAGCATTAACAGTATAGATACCATTTTCAGTCTGGTCTGCTTGGTCTTTAATAAGAATACGGTCATTTGTAGCAAGCACAACGCCATCGATTGTATCTCCATTCTCAAAGTCAGTAGCGAGTGTGCCTGCTGTTGTTGTAGCAACACGACAACTTTCTTTTACTGTCAATCCTTGTGCAACTGTATCAACATAATCTTTGTTGACAACTTGATTTGCAAGTGTTGGAGGAGTTGATGGAATAAGGGGTATACTATCGAATGTCTTTACTCCTCCGAATGATTGAGCACCTGTTGAAACAACACCACGTGCAACAATAGAAGCATTTGGCAAATTAAAGGTATGTGTTCCACCTCCTACATCATCAATAGCAAAATCAGAGCCAGCAGTACCAACTTGTAGTATTTGTGCTGTATTAGCATCATTATTGATTGTTTCAATACCACTTCCACCCACACCTGTTGCAGATGCAAGAATACGACCTGTAGTTGGGTCTACCCTAACCATGCGAATTTCTTGAGCACTATCGTCTGTGATTGCTCCTAGTACTGTTATAGAGTTTTGGTCTCTTAATAAAATTTCGTCAGCCATAAAATTAACTTAATTCAAATAATAATGCTCCATTATCGTCCGTACGAATTGGGACGAGTGTTGTTCCGTCAACACTTGAAATTCCATAAGCAGTTGGTACATGGTTTTGATCTCTTTTATCCATTGTCATTGGTGTAGCAGACAATGCTCCTGTAACAATATCAATCAGAAGGTAATTTGTTACTGGGTCAACTCGAAATGGAAGTGGAGTAACACCATCAGTTGATGATACACCCAATTCTACTGTTCTATTATTTTGGTCTCGTTTTGCTTGTGCCATATATTATATATCTTCTATTTTAGTCTCAACCCTAGTAATGCGATTTCCTTGACTCTCTTGTTTTTCAGATATATCATCTATTTTTTTCTCAATCCTCTGTATTGCTTCTGCCATCATTGGTAGTTCATGTAGATGATTGCTTGCTATCTTTTCAAGTTTTTCGTCAAGTTTGTTAAATCGTCTAATGTGCTCTTCTATCAGTGGATATTTTTTATCTTGTGTATCACTTATTTTTTCCATTTTCTTGAAGAAAGGAATATATCGTGCAATGCTTGGAATATCTCTTAGTGCAAAAGCAAGTACAACAATAATGAGTACTGCATTTGATGTTGGGTTATTTAAAAATAATAGTATATTATCCATAACAGTATAAGATTACTCTATCTCATCTTTAGATTTCAAACCTAATTCGACTGATTTATTATAAAGATTATCCCAGTATGCTTTTTGAGCAATGATTGTTTCTCTTGGAATTATATTCACGATTGGTTCTCGTGAGGTTTCAATTTTTAATTCGTTCTCGTTATTTTTTGTTATTGTTTCCATGTTAGGTTTTATTAGTTATAAAGTGGTATCTTATAATCTGTTCCTTGTATATTTACTGAAATCCATCGTACTGGGTCTCCAAGAGCATTTGTATTTCCTCCGTAATAATCAGTAAATACAGGTGTTGCTGTTGTTGATGGTGCTGCGACATTATCTACTGCGATAAGCACGTTCTCTCGTGTTGTTCCTGTACGTGTAAAATATAGATTCGTACCATCAAATTCCATAGCCCCTGCTTCTGCGGTAGTGAGATTTATACCTCCAGTAAATTTAAGTGGCGCAGTTGATGCAGTTGCGGTACCTGACCCAAGATGTAGATATGCAGTTGGTGTTGATTCTCTTATTCCGACCTTACCACCATCTGTTATTCTCATATTTTCAGTTCCGCCATTACTTAAGAATGTGAGATTACCACCGTTTGTTCTTGGGCGAAGACTT
>JACCDG011691870.1_pt1 | contig 18703 bp, 18 predicted proteins | sample 7442471 | NCBI WGS metagenome assembly JACCDG01 (sample SAMN15323444, study PRJNA562643) | freshwater metagenome | isolation source: river surface water | place: USA:Blue River Watershed | collected 2017-08-17 | reverse complement strand
CCAAAAGGAAGTTTGAAATGAGTGACTTGAAATTAACAATTCGTAGAGCGGTGCCAGATGATGCGTCTGCATACGCTTTAATTTTAGGTGATGAGTCAGTATTCCCTGGCACTCTTCAATTGCCTTACCCCACAGAAGCTGGATGGAGAGAGCGACTCACAGCAAAGACAAATGAAGGTGATATTCATTTGGTAGCGGAATCAAATAATGAAATAGTTGCTCACGCAATGATTTTCGGGAACCCACAAATGAGGCGACGACACGCTTGTGCTCTCGGAATTTCAGTAATTGGACACGCACAGGGCAAAGGTGTGGGCTCGGCGTTGATGAAGGCACTGATTGATTACGCTGACAATTGGACAACATTCCTACGCATTGAACTAACTGTATATGCCGACAATACCAACGCTATTGCGCTTTACAAGAAGTTTGGATTTGAGCAAGAAGGTTTGCTTCGCCACTATGCACTTAGAAGTGGGCGCTTTGATGATGTGATTACTATGGCTCGTTTCAATCCAAAACAAGCAATGGTCAAATGAAATAGTGAACTTGATGGAACTCATAAAGCCATCTATTGAAACTAGTAAAAGTTATTTTGAGGCTTTAGAAAAAGGCTACAAGGATAAGTCGCGCGGAAAAACAACAACCGACAAAGACATAACCATCATCAAAAATGACTTCTCTGCTTTTGTGCGAACTTTTGATGATTTGGAAGCATCAGCAGATTTGATTGCTTTGCCAAATGGCGAAAAAGTTGAACGCTTACCAAGCATTACAAGATGGATTTGGGAAGAAGGTTTCGCAGGTTCAATCTCATTGCGATGGCAGAAAGGCACAACTGACTTGCCCTATTATTGTTTGGGGCACATAGGGTATGAAGTTGTGGAATGGAAAAGGAATAAAGGGTTGGCAACCTTCGCTTTGAAATCAATGTGTAAAACTGCTCAAAGTATGAAAATGCCTTTTGTAGAAGTCATCACTGACGTTGAAAATAAAAAATCACAAAGAGTGATAGAGAAATCTAATGGGCGTTTGATCGAGACATTTACAAAACCAAAGCATTTGGCTCAAACGCTTTCAAATCGTTATCGCATCTATTTGTAAAGTTTAGGGTCTCTGAGGATGTCCTTAAAAAGACAAACTAAATGCACAAATCGTTGACCCAGGTTTGATTCCAGCATTGAAGACGTGCTTTTGGGTTGAGGTGGATATCAAGTGTCTTTCACGACAGTATGGTGGTGTGGGTGATATCACTTTGTGGCGGCTTTGAGTATTGCTTTGGATAAATGGTCTATGTACTTGTACCCTAAGGGGCTGAGAGTTAGATGTTTTGTTCTCTTATCGTTGTCATTAGATTGAGCAGTTACATAGCCAGATTTTCGTAACCTCGCCAAGTGTTGATGAATGGTTGTAGGGGATGCAATCTGATCAAAGCCAATCAATTTTCTAACAGTCAACGGACAGTCATTCATTGCGTAAAGCGCAATCTGATCCAAAATTATTTTGGACAGAGGTGACATAGCTGGAAATTTTCCCAACTTAATAATCTTATTTGTGATTTCAATAAATTTGATGTACGGAAGCATAAGTTATGGTTAATGCCCGATCTAAATTGAAATGATAGAACTCACTGCAGTGACTGAGCAATAAGAACGATCTCAGTGATGTCGTGATTTGGTAGCTGAATCTTGCTACCTTGATAAAAGATATTCAAGCTGTGCAATGCTGTGCTTTGTATTTTTAACGGTGCGTTGCCTGTGAAATTGTGAGGCTGATTTGGCTTTAGCAAAACAGTTGTCTGTTTGTTGTTGACATCCTTGATACACGCTACAAGTTCCTTCGTAGCAATCAAATAGACATAGTTGCCATCCTTAGTTGCGTTTGGTACGGTTACATTGAGTGGATTTTCAGACCAAACACACCCACTCTTAATTGATTCGTTGTTAGGTGAGGTTTCTGCTTTAGGTGCTGAATTTGCCTCCGCCGCAACTAAGTCTGGCTTTGTAGGGATGGGCGTAAAGTCAGCCACTGCAGATTTTCCAACATTGCTTACTTGGGAGACGATAAGAGGCTCTACCGCTTTTGGTGACTTATTGGATTTAATTGGATAAGACACAAAAGCATAAGCAATACAAATGGCTACGATCGCCGTAAGTATAAAGAGTGGCTTTCTCGTTGTTGAGTGTCCAACGTTTTTTTCTGGTTGTATGACTGGCGATGTTGCTTCTAGAATTGCTTCAACTTCAACGGACTCTATTCTTGATTGGTTCAAGACATCTTCACGCAATCGTTCATATTCAGTTTTTCCACCAAATGAACTAAGTAGTTTTTTGCCAGTATTGAATTTGATGGAAGGGGTGTAGAAATAGCTATTTCCACCTTCCTCTAGTTCTAGCAGTTGAGCAGTGGAAAGATTAACTTTTCTTGCATATGTGAATAAGTCAAACCCAACCTTTTCTCTGGCTGCCTTGAGTTGGGAGCCATCAAAATCTGTCCACTTTGGAGTTATATCGCTATGCACTATTTTGGTGAATTTAATCAAAAAGTGCGGGATTGTAAACAGGTTTACAGAGTTGTGGCTACCTAGGGATTACCATATAACTAATGAATAGCAAATAAGAGGGAAAAATTGGCTGACAAGCAGAACTTACGTGCTGACGTTATCAATGTGGCGAGACAACTTTTTATGTCCAAGGGATATGAAAACGTTGGGATGAGAGATATCGCTCAAGTTTTGGGACAGCAACCAACACAGGTGTATCGTTTGAATTTATGTAAGGCTGACATTCTGGCTGAATTAATTCTGGAATTAAATGAAGCACAGATTGCTAAGTTACCAAAAATAAAGGATCAAATTGAAGGCAAAACTGTGTTGGAAAAAGTTAACTCTTACGTTGAACTTCTTTATGAGTTTGATATTGAGCATTTACCATTACGTAAAGTAGCTGCCACTCACGGCTGGACTTGGTCACTTTCATACGAAGAAAAGCATTCCAAACAAGTGAGACAATTTTTAGAGCCAATTGAAACTTGGATGGCTGACGCTGGTCTAACTAACGTTCGGGCAAGAAGTCTAGGTATATTTTCCTTGTACTACATCGGATATCGTGAAGCAGTAATTCGTCAAGCATCAGCAAGTGACTGCTTGAAGATGATTCATACAAGTTTGTCTTATTTTTGTGTTTAATATATCTAACGGTTTAATTCTCAGAACTTTTGAACAAAGTTTAGGGTTTAAAAGGATGAATAGGGATAGTTGGTGATTGAGGTTACCAGTGCTTGCAATGAGATAGAAGTTTATAAATAATGGAATTATTATTTGGTATGACTCATTTCCGCGAAAGAATATTGTGAGAAACACTTCAACCGAAAATGCTCAATTTGCAAAGCGACTTGCTGATGCAATGAAACTAAAGTCAATCAAGCACAGTCCCACAGCACTTCAAAGAGCATTCAATGACCGTTTTGAAGGTAGACCAGTCACACCACATACTGCAAGAAATTGGATGCTTGGTAAGGTTCTACCGACACAAGACAAGCTAATTTGTCTCGCTGAGTTGTTAGACGCCAGCTCTGAATACTTGCGTTACGGAACAAATAATGGAAGAACATTTGTTATCAAAAACAAAGATGGAACGACAAATGAATTGACTGATCAACAAAAGCGATTTGTCAGACGCTACCTACAACTAAGCAATGTTCAGCAAAGTCTTGTTAGTGAATTGGTTACTGAACTAGCAAGTAAGTAACATTCATCTAGTCAATTTCTTGATCGTTGGATCAAAAGCAAGAGAATCAAGTTGGCGCTGAATATTGGAAACTGAGTTGGGATTGAGAAGAACTCGTTTTGACTGATTTTTTCCAACTGAAGCAGTAGCACTACTACTTGGCACTGAAGTCGTCTTAGGCACGGATTTAACAGCATTAGATTGGACTTTCTGACGCTGTATCTCTTGTGCTGATGTTTTCTTGGTTTTGCTTGCTTGAGGACTGACGATCTTGGGTTTGAATGCTTTGGTTTGAATGCACTGCATGGTGCCAGTCAACTAGACTTAACTTCATAAGTTCACATACTCATTCTTTATTATCAGGCTTAGGTTCTTCATGAATCTGATTGTTTGCTAGCCAGTGGCAGACGACGAATAAAAAACTTCAAGAAAGATGAAATGAGCTGATGGGCTGAAATCAAGACTTCTTGTATGGGGTTTCACCAAGTGCGAAGTACTCAACGTGAGTTTTGCGTCTGACTTTATTTTCAATCGCTAGAAGCTCTGATTTCGTCAGACGCTCTCTGACTACTATGGCATCATGAACGTTCGCTAAAACAGTCTTTCCGAGCTTCTGAAGCTCATCACGAACGAGATCCATCATCAGTGTTTCAGCGTGTTGAAAGAGCCAAGAAATTTTCTGATTCAGCTTGTAGGGCTTGCGATTACGGCTCTTTCTTGATTCTTCAAGTTCAGCGATCCACATTGAATCACTTGAGAACTTGTCCACGATGTACTTGTTCAAGTTGGACTGTTCATCGTTGTATTCACGGACGATAGTACAGTCAATGAATCTACAGAGTAGGGTCGTTTCTTCGTTAAAGACTTGAAGTAATGACGATGACTTGATTTCCCCATCACTCGCTTTCCACGATCCCATCGTCAACTTCGCACCAAACCCAATCGCTGTCATCGCTTCTTTAATGACACTGATTTTGTGTTCATGCGAGTAGGGGTACTCAGCGAGGTATGTACGGTCAATGACTTCATCAAAGAATTCAGACTTGTACTCAAGATACAGTGTCAATCCACTGACTGAATCTTCAAACGATTTTGAGGGACGCTTTTTGCTGTTATGCCATTCATGTGCGAATGCCATCTTCCATGAAGCTGAACAGCTTTTACAGTCGTATTCCCAACTGTCACCCAAGAATGCTTCACGCACACGCTTGCTGACGTTCTGAACGCTCAAGTTCTTGTAATAGTTGCGACCAAAATCGCTTTTGAACTTGAGTTGTGGGAGCTGACCATTGTTGAGTTGAGCAATTCGCAATATGTATTCAGCACTATCGGCATCGGATTCTTGCTTGAAGTCCTCAATGAAAACTTGTCTGTTGGCTAGTTTTTTTATGTAGTTCTTGAGTGATTCAATGTCCACTTGAACAACGTCATAGTTTTCATCTTGCTCAGCAATGGACAGTGAACGGAATTCTTTCAGGTAGTCATTGATTTCATCAATGTCATCTTGAGATGGGTTGTCTAAATAATAAACAATTTCTGATGGTGACATTGAGCGCAAGAGGTCAAGCAAGGACTCATTCTTGATAGTCAGTAGGCTTGTGGTTCTGAACTTCGCAAGTTCTTTGCTTGGCTTGCGGTTTGGGTTCGTATTGATGACGAGGGGAACACGGTTGTCCATCAGTATCTTGTGAAGACTGACAGATGGCGTTCCAAGCTGTCCCGTTTTGTCCCACAGAATTCGTGCTTCAAGCTCGTAGGTCTTCAGATTCTTGCGCTTGTGTTGTTTGTTTAGTTTGGACCTACGCATCAGACGCTCAAGGGTCTTGATGTACTTGGACAGCTTCTTTTCAGCTTTCTCTTGCGAATATCGTGGAAATGCTTTTATCAAAGCATTTGTGACTTTTGGGCTGTACTCAAGTTTCAGCAATTGATACCTCTAGAACGCAGTAGGCATGAGCTTTCTGAGGGGGGCAGAAAACTCACGAACATATGATATATGTAATGAACAGATATACCAACATAACTTGAAATAGACGCCATGTGATGTGAGCCATGTTGAGCAAAGCGAAACATGAAGCGAACATCATGTGGCGTTAGATGAGCGAAGCTCATCTGATATGAACCACAAAGATATGTCTTCAAATCAATGTTAAGTTGAAATGAAGTAGGTGATGTGGGCGAAGTGACTCTGACTTGGTTCATTGATTTCTTGTTCTTTTTTTTCGCACGAATGAATAGGTCTTTTCTAAAACAAGATGTGCTAGAGATATTTATCCATTACCAAAGAAAATAAGTAAAAAACTAAATGTATGGCTATGAAATAGGCTAGGAATTGATGGATCTCGGCATCAAAATTACTTCATCACTAATCAACAAATGAGGTAATTTATGTCTTCAATTCTGTCTTCTTTGAAACTCATTTCGGCAAAGCGTCAGACTTCAATTGATCCCATTCAATTTCGGCGTGAAAAGCTCAGCAAGATGCTTGATGAGCAAATTCTGATGGCTACAGCATATGTCTTCAACACAGAATTCCAAGCAACACGCAAGAAGAAAGTGCGTGATGAGAACGGCAATGTTAAAGTCATTGAGGTTCAGAAGAATATCAAAATGTGGTGGTTCAAGTTGAACAACAAACTTGCGTTGACGGTGCGTTATGGAAATCGTGCGATTGAATTCAGCAAGGGCAAGAACGCAATTGAGCTTTCAGACGAAAAGTCGTTACTGACTACGCTAGAAGATTTGAAGAAAGCTGTCATGGAAGGTCAGCTTGATGAGCAACTGACTCAAGCAAGCAATATTGTAAAGGCTAGGTTCAAGAAGTGAGTTAGCTAGGTGTTTTCAGTACCAAGAACTGAATCAGCAATAGCGCACCATATGCTGTTGCTGCCAGTCCTATTGTGTGTAATGCGATTGATATTTTGCGATTAAATGGAGACAAGAATGGCTGTGGATACATTGGAATAAATTGACCAATACATTCGTTACAGCGAACAGTAAGAAGGGCAGGATTTTCTTGATTGATAGATAGAACTTCACATTGGAAAAATTCATTTGGCGATAGGCTCTCAAAGTTAAGCACATGTCTTCCATCTTCCAAATCGTTCTTTGAGAATGGTCTAGGTGACCAAATATTCAAATACATTGGTTTTTTATTGAATACTAGCTGTAGTTTATTTGCTGATTCTTTGCCTGAGTTCTGAATTAAATATGAGGTGGTGTGTACTGTCTGATTTAAAGTAGTAATGTTGCCTTCAGCATCTTTGTCATCAGTTGCGACAAGGAATGTAAATTGATGTGGTTGCGAAACAAGTACTTTAGCTCTTGCTTTTCCATAACTGTTTAATATCCAAGCAATGAATGGCACTGATAAGGACACGAGTTCTTTTGCGTATGTTTGAATGAATTCCATCATTGACTCACATGTAATAAATACATGTATGAGGTTATACGAATTCACATCACGGATCAAGACGTACATCGCACGTGTCAGACTCAAGAACGGTGCGACAGTCACGGCAACGGAACTAACGGAATCACTGTCGTTCGCAAGGCTGATCTTTCAGCACAAGTTCGGTGATGGCAATGTGTTCAGCGTCAGTGAGCTATCTGAACATCTGAACGAGATAGAAGAGGGCACACAGACATTGACGCCCCAACAACTTCAAGTCAAGGCACTTGCTGACAAGGCAAAGCAAGCAACGGCGCAGAAGAAACAGCTTCAAGCAAGGCAAGCGATGCTGAAGGCACAAGAGAAGATGCGTGACGCTAACAAGGCTGTAACGTCAGCTTAGTACTCGCTTGTCAGCATGATGACCCAATACTCACCATCAAACGAGCAATAGAGCTTGATTTCATTCAATGGGAAGTCTGTGTACTCAATGTTTTTCTTTGCGTATACATTTCCATTTCCATCATCAATAGTCAACACAGCACGTGTGCCATTGACTTTCAAGTTTGCCACGCAGAAGTAGTCATGAAAGTACTTAGGCAGATGCGAAGCAATAGCGTCCATCAACCAAAATGAGTGTGTTTTCTCAGCAAGGTACTTTGTTCCATCAGTCAGTAAATGACGTGGTGTGATACGGTAGAACTTTTCAGTTCCAATGAATTGACTGAGTTCTGAATTAAGGTTTTTTGTTGAGTTCATGACTCAACTTTGAACCCATATCCATTTCATTCCTAGCCTCAGATTTAAACCGTTGTAAGAGGTAGACGGTAATGAGAAATTAAGGATGGAATGTAAGGCACTTAAAACAAGATATGGATTTGAATTGGAAATACTCACGGAAGCATATCTAGAATGCTTCAAATCCAACAACGGCGAACGAAATTTAATCGCTCAACCGTCACGGTAAGCAAATATATGTTTGACTCTCTAAGGTGGTTTTGATAGGTCGCATACAAGGCAATACTTTTTAACTCACACAGTATGTGATTTCACTCACACAGCGAAAATTCTCACTTATCTCTGTGTACAGCACACAGAATCCAACGCATCAGATCCACGCACAAGCGATTCTTTTTACCTAGACATAGCAGAGTGACACTAGGGCATTGTGTGTCTGAGATCGCTGATTCAGGGAAAAACTAAAGAGAACTACAAATACCTTTAGTTATGAGCTAAGTTGTTGGAAAGATTGAGGAAAAATATTTTGGCAAAAAGGATAGGAATTTTTTACCAAAGGTAAGAGACTAAATACTCATCAAAGATTTGATTTGTAAGGAAAGTCTCAAATGTCACAAGCAAAAGTTCTCACTGAAAAAGAAATTAAAAAAGTAGTCAAAGTCATTGAGTCAAAGCGTCATGCTTCACGCAATCGCTGTATGTTCATGATGACTCACATGAGTGGCGCAAGAATTTCAGAGGTGGCAAGTCTTCGCATTTGTGATGTTCTTGCGAGTGACGGTAGCATCAAAAGTGAGGTCTATTTGTCAGCTCAACAGACGAAGGGTAGTAAGGGGCGCACACTGTATCTGTCTGACAAGATGCGTGACGAAATCAGTCTCTATCTCAAGATACGCTTCAAGTTGAAAGACTTGTTGCCTGTCACCATGACAGATACTGTACGTGCGTTGTTCACAAATCAGAAAGATTGTCAGCGTGGGTTCAGTGCTTCAACAGCTTGTCAGATGTTTCACTATTGGTACAAGGAAGCAAAGATTGAAGGCGCTTCAAGTCACTCAGGAAGGCGCGGTTTCATTACCAATCTAGCGAACAAAGGTGTACATGTTCGCATTCTTCAAGAGTTAGCTGGTCACTCATCAATTGCTGTCACTCAGAAGTACATTGATGTGAACCAAGACAAGTTACGAATTGCTGTTGAGATGCTTTAACAAATCACGCTATTTCCCGACAACACATCAATACTTTACCAAGTACCTTAAGGCGTACGTAAATTTTGTTAGTTTGTTCAATAGAAATTTTTATACCGAGTGGCATCATCATTACTGTGTGAAGTATTGATGTTTTCTTGGTCCTTCGAATTTCTAAATTTTAAAAAAACAGAGGCAAATGTAATTAAAATATATTACATTTCGGATTAAATCTCATCAGTCAATATTCATAAAACTGATTACTCTAGTATTAGTTTGTCAAAGTTTCTTTCTGTATATGTTGAGTTTGAAGCTATCTTTTATCAAATCCAGAAGACTATTTGTGGACATGAGTACTATCTGTTTAGTTGAATCAGTAAAAAAGATAAAGTAAAAAATGAATTACGAAACAAGTCTGTCATCACTCATTTGGTCATCCGCAGATGATGTTCTTCGCGGTCTATTTAAGCCCTCAGAATATGGTCGTGTAATTCTCCCATTCGTAGTGATGAGACGACTGGACTGTGTACTTGAACCAAAAAAAGATGAGGTGTATGAGCTCTATACAAGATATAAAGTCCAGCTATCAGATCCAACGCCTGTAATCCTCCGGCAAATAGGCTTTCCATTTTTCAATTCATCTAAGTTCGACTTGTCAAGGATAAAGAGCGATCCCAACAATGTTTTGATGAATTTCAATAACTACGTTCAAGGCTACTCGAAGAACGTTTTAGATATTATTGAAAATTTTTCAATCAATCCACTTGTTGAAAAATTACACAAGAACAAACGCCTTTACTTGCTGATTGATAAATTCACTGAGTTCGACCTTCATCCAGACAAGATAGACAATCACCAGATGGGTTCTGTCTACGAAGAATTACTTCGCAAATTCTCGGAAATGTCGAACGAGGAAAGCGGTGACCACTTCACGCCACGAGATGTTGTTAAATTGTTGGTTTCCTTTGTTTTCGGTGGAGATCGGAAAGATCTACAGGGTGAAGGAAAAATTCGTTCTGTGTTTGACCCCTGTTGTGGAACAGGCGGTATGTTGACTATTGGAAAGGAATGGATACATGAAAACATCAATTCAAATCTAAAGGTCGATCTATACGGTCAAGAGCTCAACGATGTGACTTATTCAATTTGTAAGTCTGATTTACTGATGATGGATGAGAATCCGGAAAATATCCATGGTCCATGTTCATCTTTATCTGACGATCGATTAAAAGGTCGTAAATTTGATTACATGATTACCAATCCGCCTTTCGGTGTGAGCTGGAAGTCAGAGGCTGAACATGTCTACGAGGAAGCTAAGGATCCTGATGGTAGGTTTTCGGTAGGTGTACCTAAAGTTTCAGATGGATCTTTCTTGTTTGTACTTCATCTAATTAGTAAGATGAACAAGCAGGGTTCTCGCATTGGGGTTATTCTGAATGGATCACCTCTTTTCAATGGAGACGCCGGATCAGGAGAGAGCGAGATTCGTCGTTATCTTTTAGAAAACGATTTTATTGAGTCAATCGTTTCATTACCTGATCAATTATTTTTCAATACGGAGATTGATACTTATTTATGGATCATTTCTAACAAAAAAACTAAAGAGCGAAGAGGGAAAGTTCAGTTGATAGATGGAAGAGGGTTTTTCCAAAACATGAAAAATCCTCTTGGTGATAAGCGTAAATATATTTCAGACGAACAGATTCAATCACTTTTTAATGTGTACGAGTCTTTTAAAGAAACTGAAATATCAAAAGTTTTGACAGCTGACGATTTCAAATACCAAAAAGTTCCAACAAAAATTGTTATCAACAATCATTGGGGGAAATCTACTGAGTCGTCGTTCGAAAAAGTACCTTTTGGTGTTGACGTTGAAGATTATTTCAAAAAAAATGTAGAGCCGTTCTGTGAAAGCTATACATATGAACTAAAGAAAGCAAAAGTCGGCTACGAAATTCAATTACCGAAGATTTTTACAAAGTCAGGATCTAGTTACAACTTCGATGGATTGAAAGCAGAGCTCACTTCACTGGTTCAAGAAATCAACAAAGCAGAAAATGAGCTTGGGCTTTTGGATACGTTTTCTAAGAGAAGCGACACAATTTCCACAAATATAAGATGGTTAGATGAAATTCCAGCTTCTTGGAGAATTGTCCGTAGCAAATTTCTTTTTAAAAATCGATCACAAAAAAACAATGGTGATAAACCTCTCCTTTCGGTAACTCAAGACCAAGGTGTGATAGCTCGTGCTGATTTAGATTACGGAGTATGGAATCCCGGTGATGACACAAGCGGATATAAGTTAATCAAACCTGGAGACTATGTTATTTCGCTTCGTACTTTCCAAGGTGGCATTGAATACTGTGAAATTGAAGGAATAATTTCGCCGACGTACATTCCGTTGATTCCTAGGGAAATACTAAATCCAAAATTCATGAAGTATCTACTTAAATCTGAAGATTTTATTCGTGAGCTAAACACGGTAGTTACCGGAATCAGGCAGGGTAAAACGATTCCGTACGATGAGTTTGGAGATATTTATGTATGTGTACCACCTATTGAAGAACAGGAAAAGATAGGAAACTTCTTTGAGAAACTTGAAATTTACTTGGAGCTCATATCATCCAAAGAGAAGGTACTTCAAAAAATCAAATCACATTTGATTACAACCATAACTACTGGTAGGTACGAATATGTCTAGCTTTAAGCCTACTGAGAAAAAATTTGAGCAATTGATAGAAGACAATCTGATTGCTTCTGGTTATTCAACCTCACCGTATGCTGAATACGATCGTAATTTTTGTTTAAATCGAAAACAAGTTATCGAATTTATCCTCAGAACTCAACCTGAGAAATGGGAGCTTCTTCAGGAAATTTACGATGTTGACACTGAAAACAAAATCCTCGCTCGTATTTCGTCAGAAATCTCCAAGCGAGGAATTATTGATGTCTTGAGAAATCAGGTAGTCGACCGTGGTGTTTATCTTAATCTTTGCTACTTCGAGCCAAAAAGCGATTTGAATCCTGACCACTTGAGGCTTTATCAATTAAACCAATTTACGGTTGTCAGACAGCTTCATTATTCAGAACAAAATGAGAATTCTATTGATATGGTTCTCTTCCTGAACGGACTTCCTATCGTTACGATGGAACTGAAGAACCAACTAACTGGACAAAATGTAAAGCATTCTGAAAATCAGTACCGTTACGATCGAGACCCCAAGGAACCGTTGCTTAACTTTAAACGTTGTGTAGTTCATTTCTGTGTCGATAACAATAGAGTGTCTATGACCACTCGATTAGCTGGTCAGAAAACTTTCTTCCTTCCATACAACCGTAACCTAGAGAACCCTTCTGTCGAAAGCGGATATCGAACCAAGTATCTTTGGGAAGAAATACTCCTACCCTCGTCACTGTTAGATGTTCTCGAGAATTTTGTTCATTTGTCAAAAGAGAAGGAATTCTTCTTCAATGACAAGACTCAAAAAATCGATTCAGTAGTAAAGGAAGTACTTGTCTTTCCTCGATACCATCAGCTTGATCTGATCCGTAAGTTCAGACGACAACTCAAAGAAGATGGTGTCGGAAAAAACTACCTTGTTCAACATACGACTGGCTCTGGAAAATCCTATTCAATCGGCTGGTTATCTCACACTCTGACTTCGTTGTATCGATCGAAAGGCGATACCAAGCGCTTGTTCGACACCATCATTGTGGTAACAGATAGAACTGTACTTGATGATCAATTACGAAACACAATACGATCTCTTGAGAAAATTGATGGTGTAGTTAACGGCGTTGAACACGGCTCACAAGAGCTCAGGAAGTTCTTAGAGCAAGGTAAAGACATTGTCATTACGACTATCCAGAAATTCCCATTCATATCCGAAACGATTGCTTCGTTAGGAAATAGAACTTTTGGTGTGATCATTGACGAAGTTCACTCAAGCCAATCGGGTGAGCTGTCGAAAGAACTTAAGAAGTCTCTCTCCAAATCTGACGAAGATGAAGACGGCTTCGATTATGAAGAAATGCTTCGTCAAGAGATCCTGAGTCGTGGAAAACAGTCTCACATTTCGTTCTTCGGTTTCACAGGTACACCTAAAGAAAAGACTCTCGAATTATTTGGTACAAAGACACAGGACGGTAAGTTTGTTCCGTTCCATATCTATTCAATGTATCAGTCAATCCACGAGGGTTTTACTTTAGATGTCCTTCAGAACTACACAACTTACAAACGCTATTTCAAAGTAAAACAGACCAAAGAAGGTGACATTGAAGTTCCTACTGGTAAAGGTAAGCTAGAGCTTGTACGTTATGTTGACTCTCATGAGATGACTATCAATTCCAAAGTTCAAATCATGTTAGATCATTGGATGGACAAAGGCTCCAAAGAAATTCAAGGTCGATCTCGTGGAATGATCGTCACACAATCTAGAAAGCATTGTGTTTGGTACTTCAAAGAAATTAATCGACAACTTGAAGAACGTGGTCTTTCATATCGTTGCTTGGTTGGCTTTTCTGGTGAGGTCTCCATTGACCACGAGAAATTTACCGAATCAAGCTGTAACTCGGAAATCGGTCATGATGGTGAAGTCCCTCTTGGTCTCAAAAATCCAAAGTACCGTCTTCTGGTTGTAGCCAACAAGTTCCAGACAGGCTTTGATGAACCTTTAGTTCAGTCTATGTACGTAGATAAAAAGCTAGGTGGTGTTCAATGTGTACAGACTCTCTCCCGTCTCAACAGAACGACATCTGGTAAAACTCAGACTTTCGTCTTGGATTTTGTGAACGAACCCGATGACGTTAGGGATTCTTTTCAACGTTTCTACCAGTCAACAATCCTAGAGGGTGAAACCGATCCTAATCGACTCTATGACATACAAAGAGAAATCTATAACTTCCACCTTTACACTAACGAGGAAGTAAACGGCTTTTGTGAAGTCTTCTACGACCCCAAACGTGACGAAGGAAGCCTTCATCCAATCCTTGATCGAGTGGTAGATAATTTCAATCGGATTGAGGAAGAGGAGATTCGAGAGGATTTCAGATCTAAGATCCAGTCGTACATCCGTATGTACGGATATCTCTCTCAAATAATCAACTTCACGGACATTGAGCTCGAAAAGTCATTTGTATTTCTGAAATACTTGAACAAGAAGCTACCTAAGCGGCAAGTCGATCGTTTTGATATTTCTGACACTATTGATCTCGATTCTTTACGTATTCAAAAAATACATGAGCACATCGACGGCTTAGTTACTGAAGACTCAATTCTTACCCCTCCAGAATTTGTAACTACAGGACTAATAGAACCTGATTACGACTTCTTATCTGAAATCATCAATCAGGTTAACAACACATATGGTGTGAATCTCACCGAAGAAGATAAATTAGATCTTTCTCGATTGAGTAAGCGATTGATTGACGACCCTGAAGTAGAGAAGTACATGAAGGGCGATAACACCGAGGACAACAAGCAAACTTTCTTCAAACAACAGTTTGAGGGAATGATGATTGATTACGTCAACGAACGTTTTGACTTCTATAAAAAAATGGATGACAACCCATCGATCAAGAATGTAATTTTTCAAATGATGTACAAGGACTATAAAAATCAAAAAACAAATACATCATCAATGAAAATTTAAATCATGAAACCATTCTGCTGGATGTTCTTTTAAATCGTAACGCTTCTTACGAGTGGTTGAGAAAATTTGAACGTTTTCATTAAATTTGAACAGCAGTTGTATGCTGTTCAAATTTCTTAGTAATAGGTCAGGAAAGCTACTCAATGACAGTAAAAAATGAAGGTGAATTTAAAGTTTACAAGATGCCTCCTGAGACAGTTTTTCTGTATGAAAAATTATTGACTGACTTATCTTCAAATGAACTTACATTTGACGTAACTAACGTTACTGAGCGTGACAAGTTTGACGAATTTTCCGTTACGTTAGAACTTGATAACTTCGTGAGGAGTCTCAGAGATGAAAGTACCGCATCGTATTGGAATGACAAACAACCGTTCGCTGAAAAATGTGGTTACGACAAATTAAAGTTGGTTGTATGTTACGGTCGTCCTGATTGGTTTGGGCGATCTAATGAGAAAAAAACAATCACTTTTAATCCTAAAGATAGGAGTGTGTTTTTGTGTTGGGTTGTTGATGATATAGCTGTGATAGATACCATCAAATCAAACACTAACTCAAATAAGAGAATTGGACTTTACATTTTGCTTAACGAGGAAGATGAGTTCTTTAAGGAAGATGAGAGTAACTACCTCAAGACTCCGAAGTTAAGAAGTTTCAGCTTAACGTTTGAGTGAGTTTGCGGATGAACGAAAACTTCAGTCTACTTAGAGAAATTGAGAGCATGTTGCTCCTTAAAGCTCCGCTTATTGAGTTTGAAACTACAAGTAATGAGCAAATTATTATGTCTCCATCTTTTCAATACAGAATTCTTGATGTATTGTTTGACTTGTTGCCAACGCATTCAAATTTAGTAAAAGATATCTTAGAGAACAATGAAAAGTTGATTCCATTAACTGAATCATTTGTTCTTTTTTATCGGCAAAAGATGTTGAACACTAATCTCTAATGACTAGAACTGTCTACTACTTAACTGGAATGAATGGTCGCTTAAGTACTGGCTTAGGCGAAGCGTTGTTGAGTAGAGGATTCAACGTAACAGGCAGAGAGCTTGTTGATGAATTCAGACGAAGTGATTTCCAAGATCAAGTTGACACAGTAGCGAATGACTTGGAGTCCCACTTTTGGGATGACGATAGTTATGTAATAGCAAATTCGTTTGGTGCGTATTTGTTTTTACATGCTCTTGCTAAGATTCAAAAAGCATATGTTGGCAATGCTTTGATACTTTCACCAATCGTTGGTGAGTTCGCAAACGAAGAAACGATGATGAACTTCATTCCACCAAGACATACGTTTCTTAACAACTTAGCTCGTGCTAAACGCTTTCCTACACCTCTGAAGTGCGAGATACATGTAGGTTCTGAAGATTGGCAAAGCAACCCAAAAAACGTAACAACTTTCGCTGACTTAGTTGGTCTAAAAGTTTTCGTTGTTCAAGATGGTGGTCACACGTTACCTAAAGCGTATGTCGGTCGAGTGTTGGACAAATGGCTTATTTAATTTGTAATTTCTTTTGAAAGGTAGTTATGTCAGTTTCTCAAGTTCTAGTTGACAGAATTTACTTTGATCCAAATTTCAAAAGATACACAAGGTATCTTAGAGGTATTGTTAAGAGAGAAAAACAGATAAAAAGATACGTTGATGGTGTTGTAAAGAAAAATTCGCACAAGAGCACTATTCTTGTTGGTCCACCTGGACTTGGTAAAAGCTATGTTGTTTTGAAATCTCTCGCTGATGCTAGAAAAGTTGAGCATACAGATTACTACACTGTTAACGGTCACATAACGCCGTTAAAGCTGTTCGCTACTCTGTACATGTTTAGGTCGAAGGGGCAAATTTTAGTCTTAGATGATTGCGACAATATTTTCACAAATGAAATTGGAATCAACATTCTTAAGGCAGCAACTGATACAACGCAGAACACAGTAAGTTACATAAGCAACTATCAAGTTAATGTAGGTGGTGTTCCTGTACAAGATTTCAAGTTTGAAGGTTCAGTCATTATTTGTACAAACATTGATCTAACTAAAGGTAGAGGAAGACAAGCTGAACACATGAGGGCTGTGGATTCAAGAAGTACAAAAATTAGTTTTGGCATTCATTCAGTTGAACAGAAATTCGCACAACTCATGAATGTTGTTCTAATCACAAATTACTTGAATGATAAGAATTTGGCACTTGATGAAAAGCAAGTCTACGATATGTTGGATTACATTAGAGTAAATCTTCCAAGAATTAAGTCTCTTGATTTAAGACTCCCTGAAAAGATTGGAGCTGAGATGATGAACAGAAGAAGAGATTGGAAATCAGTTTGTGACTTGTTTATCGCATCATGACTAAAGATTTCATTGACAATTTAATTGAAGTTATTGAACTGAAGAAGTCTTCTAAAGAACAATCACAGGCTAATAAAGCTAATAACTTTGTGATTGCTGGTGTTGAAGTAAAAAATAAGCGAATTTTTACGGAAGAACATAAGCAAAAGATTGCTGAAGCGAATAAAAGAAGAATTGTCACTGAGGAAACCAGAAGGAAAATAAGTGAATCAGCTAAGCTGAGAGTGATCACTGAAGAAACTAGGAAAAAAATTGGTGAAGCAAATAGAGGTAAGAAAAAACCTCATTCTGAAGAAACAAAAATTAAGATTGGACTAGCAAATAAAGGTAAGAAGCGAAACTTATCTGACGAAACTAGAAGAAGGATTGGTGACGCTCATAGAGGCAAAAAAAGACCTCTTACTGAGGAGACAAAAAGGAAGATTGGGCTAGCTAATAAGGGACGTCATGTTTCTGAAGAAACTAGAAAAAAATTAAGCGAAGCGGCTAAACAGCGTGTTCACACAGAGGAAACATTAAAGAAGATTAGTGAAGGTAACAAAGGTAAAGTTGTGTCTGAAGAGGCTAGGAAAAAAATTAGCGATGGACATAGAGGTAAAGTTGTTTCTGAGGAAACTAGAAAAAAACTAAGTGAAGCGGCTAAGGCTTATGACCATAACAGATCCGTAATGACTCCAAATGGTCAATTTATTTCTAAGCAAGCCCTTAAGCAGAGACTAATTGATGATGGAGTTAAGGCTCCAAGAGCGAGAATAATTGAGTGGTTCAAAAAATATCCAAAAGATTACTTTTATGTAAAAAATAATCAAGTTTGAATTTTTAATATTTAAGATTCTGCGCACAACACTTTCATTGGTCTCAGCAATTAATTTTATTGATGTTTTCTGTGTAACTATTGATTGAGCGTTACAGCTGTCACTTTTTTTCGGAGCCTAACGGTTATAGTCAAGCTAGACAAGAGCCTACTGAAATCAATGTTCACTAACCAAGACTAGCTAACTGTTAGCAAGGTTGAGATGGCAAAGATGAGGAAATTAGGTTGATTGTTAGATAGTTTTTATCGTTTAGCTTTGTTATTGAATTCACGCCTACCAATTTTATTTTCAGGATCATAGGAATATCGCTTGTCTACCTGAGAGTGGTCACGAAGTAATGCTTGACTCTCTTCACCTCTAAGTTGCTCAACAGCCCTGACAGCATCTAAGTGACTGTAGTGCTGTTCCATCATTTTGACACTCGTACCCATCTGACGAGTTAATGCGGCTAAAGGAATTTTGTCGTGCTGAAGCGCAATCGTGGCATAAGTGTGACGCAAACTGTACAGAACACGAGGTTTGTTAGTGATTGGATCAATCAATAGATTGTGCTCTATGAGGTACTTTTCAAACAGTTTGGGAAAACTAGTTGGGTGAACTAACTTGCCTTCAGCTTTTGGATCTTCTTTGAGAATGCGTCTACCAACAACTTCTCTGAACATGAAGATTTCATCTGTACAGCCTTCTTTGATGAGTTCTTCCATCTTCTTACCGTAGTTCCTCTGAGCGATATCGTTGAAGACATTCCATGTTGTTAATCTTCCAACAGCTTTTCTTCGCTTGGTCTTACTCTGAGTAATATCAATGAAAACTGCGTGTTTAGGCTTGAAGACTATTTCTTCTTCAGCTTGTCCATG
>JACCDG010651076.1_pt1 | contig 18705 bp, 16 predicted proteins | sample 7442471 | NCBI WGS metagenome assembly JACCDG01 (sample SAMN15323444, study PRJNA562643) | freshwater metagenome | isolation source: river surface water | place: USA:Blue River Watershed | collected 2017-08-17 | reverse complement strand
TATATCAATGAAAATCCCAAACTCAAGCTTTCGCACAACGAGCGCTTGGAGTTTTTGGGCGATGCTGTGCTTGAGCTTGTCGTGACAGACTATCTCTATAAAAAATATCCAGAAAGTCCTGAAGGGGAGCTGACATCATATCGGGCAGCCTTGGTAAATGCTGTCACGATCGCTGATATCGCCAGCACGCTTTCGATGAATGATTTTCTTCTTCTCTCAAAAGGCGAAGCCAAAGATATGGGTAAAGCGCGAAGTTATATTCTCGCCAATACGTTTGAAGCGGTTGTCGGAGCGCTCTATCTTGATCAAGGCTATGCGTCTGCCGAAAAATTTATCGGCACCTACCTTTTGCCCCTCACGGAAGCGATTGTTACCCAAAAGCTCTGGCGTGACGCCAAAAGTCTTGTCCAAGAAAAAGCTCAAGAATATTTCAGCGTGACGCCAGCGTATAAAGTCTTGGCTGAAAGTGGACCTGATCACGATAAGCATTTTACGACTGGTATTTATTTCGGTACTGATCTTATCGCGCGAGGCATGGGCAAATCAAAACAAGAAGCAGAACAGAAAGCGGCGCAGGAAGCGCTCATCACCAAGGGGTGGCTTGATTAGTTTATGAAATTTACGAACTCTCAGCATGCTTAAATCACTTGAACTAAACGGTTTTAAATCATTCGGCAAAAAAACAGCTTTGGTATTTGAAACACCAGTCACGGCTATTGTTGGTCCCAACGGTTCTGGTAAGTCCAATGTTGTTGAGTCGATTCGCTTTGTACTCGGCGAGCAGTCGATGAAATCGATGCGCGGTAAAGGCAGCAGTGATTTGATATTTAAAGGTTCAAAAAGCATGGCATCACAGAGCCGCGCACGGGTGACCATCACTTTCGACAATCGCAAGAAAGTTTTCTCATTTACCGGATCAGACAATCAGTCTGCCAATCTTGATTTTGACGATGTGAGCTTCGCACGAGAAGTCGCAAGTGACGGTGGCAGTAGCTATTTCATCAACGGCACTGAAGTGCGACTCAAAGACGTCAACGAAGCACTCGCATCGGTCAATATTGGTAGCTCCGGTCACCATATTATTTCGCAAGGCGAAGCTGATCGCATCCTCTCCACCAGTCCCAAAGAGCGCCGCGCGATGATCGAAGACGCGCTCGGACTTAAAATTTATCAATACAAAATCCGCGAATCAGAACGCAAGCTTTTAAAGACGACTGAGAACATGAAGGAAGCGGAATCGCTTCGCCGTGAAATCGCACCGCACTTGGGCTTTTTGAAAAAACAGGTGGAAAAGATAGAAAAAGCACGTGATATGCGCGTCGAACTTGAGGAGTTGTACAAAACGTATGCGGGGAGTGAGCGGGGGTATTTGGTTCAGGCCCATGAAGCGCTCGCCGAAAAACAAAAAGCCAATGACGAAGAGCTGGCTGGACTCGCAAGCAAACTCTCTAGTACAGAGAGAACAGATACGGACGATAGCAATGTTCGTGAAAAAAGAGAGGCATTGCGTGAAAAACAAGAAACCCTTGCTCATATTCGAAGAGAGTATGAAGAATTGACTCGAAAGCTCGGTCGGATCGAAGGCTCACTTGAGACCTTGCTTGGATTGCACAATAAGCCGCATCAAGAAGAAAAACGATCAGTTTCTTACGAGGAACTCTCGCGTGTCACTCAAGGTGTTATCTCAGACATTGATGCTCTCTTGGAAGGAGGTACACAGGAGAACATGGAGTCAGTGTTGCGCCGGATCAAAGAACAACTTGGATCGCTTTTGTCTCTGCCAAAAACGGCTGGTGAAGACGCCGCATCAGCGATACCACGTCAAGAAATCGTTTCGCTTGAAAATACAAAATCCGAGCTTGCAAAGGAGCTTGCCAGCATGATCGAAAAAGAAAACGAAGGAAAGAGAGAGGTGGAAATGATTGAGCGGGCACTTCAGAGTATGGATACTGAGAAACGCGAAACGGACCGGATGTTTTACGAGCTCTCTGGTAAACGGACTGAAGTGGAAGGCGTTCGCAATCTTTTAGCTCTCGAGCGTGCGCGCCTGGGCGATGAAGAAACACGATTTTCGGAAGAGATGAAAGAAGCCGAGGTCTTACTTGGTATGACGCTTGATCATATTGTTCCAGTGCGAGAGCCACATGTCCTGACTTCTGAAACACGAGTCCTGCAAGAGATACATCGCAAAAAAATCGAACGCATTAAGATAAAACTCGAAGATATTGGCGGCGGCTCTGGGTCTGATGTCCTCAAGGAATATGATGACACGCTTGCGCGCGATCAGTTTCTTTCCCGTGAGCTTGAAGATATACGGAAAAGTATCGAATCACTCCGCTCGCTTATTTCTGAGCTCAAAGACACCCTTGATACAAAGTTTAAAGAAGGTATTGAAAAAATAAATCATCAATTCCAAGAATTTTTCAAGCTTATGTTCGGTGGCGGTACAGCGTTTCTCTCTATTGTCGTGGAGCATCGTCGCGCACGTGCGGAAGGGGAACTTGAAGACGAGATTGCCGATCCTGATGAAGATGAGCTTGAGTTTGAGCGCGGCATTGATATCAATGTGTCACTGCCACAGAAAAAAGTAAAAGATCTCCATATGCTCTCAGGCGGTGAACGTTCACTGACCTCGATCGCCCTTCTCTTTGCTATGTCACAGGTCAATCCACCACCGTTTTTGGTGCTTGACGAAACAGATGCCGCGCTCGACGAGGCCAACAGCCGCAAATACGGTGATATGCTTGAAAATCTTTCCAAATATTCTCAGCTCATTGTGGTGACTCACAATCGCGAAACAATGTCGCGCGCTCAAGTGCTCTATGGCGTCACCGTCGGCGCTGACGGCGCTTCTAAGCTCCTCTCCATCAAACTCGACGAAGCAGTCCAAATCGCCAAGTAGGCCATCATCATCCATCATCTCTAGTAAATACAGTGACTTTTTGTTTGCGGATTGTAATCAAAAATATTGCATTATCTTTTCATTAGTACTCTTTGTTTCTGCTTCACAACCAGATCTTTTAATGCTATATTCCAATCCAATAATTGTTCATTTACTCACCTCTAAACCCAAGGTCATGAAAAAAACTTTCTTAAGTATCACTTTTCTATTATGTGGCTTGTTTGCGTTTTCCATCAATGAGTTTCAAACGCAGCCGAGTGTAAACACAGAGATCAAAGGAGTAATAACTCTTTGTGCTCTTCTCTTACTTATCTTCCCCGCAATAGCTTTCTTTTTTAGAAAGTTTGCCTCAGAAGAGAAAAGAAAAAATATGATGGAACAAACTTTCCAATTTATGATTGAAATGGCATGTTACACGATAGGGCTTATTGGTGTTGCCGGAGCAGTAATTTTTCAATTCTCAGATGATGAGGTAAAAAATAGTACACTTATCCTTGTATGGACCGGTTTCGGCGCTATATGCTGGATTGGTTATTTTTTAGTACTTGGAGTGGTATTGTTAAGAAAAAAGCCACAATTAAGTTAAAAGGTAAATAAAATTGAGTAAAATGCCATCCTAAGTTTTTCTTGGGGTGGCATTTAATTTTTTATTTCAATTCTTGGGGTTGGAAAAATTTATTCATCACACTTATCTTCTTCTCAACGTTTTTTATGGTATCTCCTTCAAATGTTGCCGTAAGCACCAATCCCTCCATAACTTCTTTTGAAAAATCCTGATCGAAAATATAATTTCCTAAGCTGTAGGCAATATACCCTCCGTTGTACTTCTCTGTAGCTTGAGCAACATGCGGATGGTGTCCGACGACAAGGGAAGCGCCAGCATCAACAGCGCGGTGTGCGAGAAGAATTTGCCGATCCGTAGCCTTCTGGTACTCTTCGCCCCAATGGACTGATACGATAAGCACATCCACTTTCTGTTTGGCAGCGGCAATAATCTCTTCAAAACGAGGATCGCTTGCAAGTAAGATACCTGACTTTGTTTCGGATGCGGCAAGCCAGACGGGACCCACATCCGAGAAACCCAAAAATCCAAATCGTGTTCCGTTTTTTACAATTACTGTAGGTGTTTCCGCATCTATTTTGGTGTCACCGGCGCCTGTGTAGAGTATTGAAACATCAGTGAGCCGTGTCCGGGTATCGTCAAACGCAATACTGCTCCAATCCCCAACATGGTTGTTAGCAAAAGAAACGATATCAAGGCCCGTGTTTTTTAGCACAGGGAGTATCTGCGGATCCATGCGAAATGAGTACATACTTCCGACATTTTTACCAAGATCCGATACAGGACCTTCGAGGTTACCAAAGGCAATATCAGCCTCTTTGAGGTATCCTCCATTATCAAAAAGTGTCGCGTAGTTACCAAAGAAATTTTTATCAACAGAATATTTCACACCACGATCAAGCATGACGTCGCCAACAAAAACAAGTGTCGTTTCTTTTGTTTGCACTGGCGGTGGCGTAACAGCAACGATGGCAGAGGCTGCTTGCGGCGCATAGGTGATGGTCTGTGGTATCTGGCCGAGAGCGTACCAACCTACGACGGCGCTAAAAGAGAAAAAAGCGATAAGTATGTTTTTAAGCAAGCGCATAAGTGATCGTTTTGGTACCGAGGTTCGCTTCGGCAACACTAATGCGGATCGTGTCACCCAAGCGATAGCGGGTACGAGTTTTTTGTCCGATAATAGCCATTTTTGTCTTATCGAATGTGAAATATTCGGCGCCCAAGTTGCGGATAGGAATCATGCCTTCTGATTTTGTTTCTTTTTCTTCCACATAGAGCCCCCAATCGGTCACCCCAGAAATAGTACCAGTAAGTGTAGTGCCGATGCGTTTGCTCATGTATTCTACTTGCTTATATTTCACGCTGGCACGTTCGGCTTCAGCAGCTTTCTTTTCTTGTACCGATGAATGTCGTGAGATCTCGTCGTAGGTTTTGATTGATTCTGGTTTGGGTGAATGACCTGAAAGATAACTTTCCAAGAGCCGATGCACAGCCAAATCCGGATACCGGCGGATTGGGGAAGTAAAGTGCGTGTAGTGTTTGAAAGCTAAGCCATAGTGGCCGATGTTGGTCGTTGAGTATACGGCTTTGGCCATCGAGCGCACGATCGTCATTTCAATCATACTTTTCTCTGGATGGCTCGCAATGCGTTTTAAAAAGGTGCTCAAGTCTTTTGCCAGCAAGACTTTTCCTGTTCCCGAAATCTTATGACCGAGCTGGCTCAAAAAGCTCTTTAAATCAGCAAGTTTGTCAGGGTCCGGCAGGTCATGGACACGATAAATAAAAATATTTTTCTTTGATTTTTTTGTAATGAACTCAGCTACCTTTCGGTTCGCAAGGAGCATGAATTCTTCTACCAGCTTGTGCGTATCGCCACGGACTTTTTTGTAGACAGCAATCGGTACTCCTTTTTTATCGAGTTCGAATTTTACTTCCTCTGTTTCAAGCACTAAAGCGCCGTCGGCGAGTCTGTTTTTTTCAAGGATTTTGGCAAGTTTGTTTAATGTATGAAGCTCGCTATAGAATTCACCTTGCTTTGCATCAAGTATTTCTTGCGCTCCTTCATAGGTAAAACGCTTATCGGAATGGATAATACTCTTGCCGTACCATTCTCCGTGAATGGCGCCATGTATATCCATGATAAACACTGCACTCATCGTGAGGCGATCAACATCAGGCTTCAGGCTTGCGAGATCGTTGGAAAGTATTTCTGGGAGCATGGGAATCGTGCGATCGACAAGATACACCGATGTTGCGCGTTTAAATGCTTCTTTATCAATTGCACTGCCTGGGCGCACGTAGTGAGACACATCAGCAATATGGATACCAATCTCAAATTTGCCGTCTGGAAGTTTGAGAACTGAAAGTGCATCGTCAAAATCTTTGGCGTCAAACGGATCGATAGTGAAGGTCGGCGTAGTGCGAAAATCTCGGCGGCTAGAAATATCTGGCATCTTATGATCTAACCGCTCTGATTCATCGACGACATCTTTGGGAAAAAGCGAATTGAATCCTTTTTCTAGCGAAATTGCCGCAATCTCAGCTTCATGTTCGCCCGGCGCGCCCAATATTTGCGCGACTTCTCCTAAGGGTAGTTTTTTTGGATCCTGCCAAGAAATAATTTTTACGAATACTTTCTCTCCTGCTTTGGCGCCATGAAGATTTGCTTTTGGTACCAAGATCGAGGTGTAAAGTTTTTGGTCGTCCGCATCGAGGACAAGAGTGTCGCCCTCAACGATCAGTGTACCTGCAAAGCCTGCCTTGGCTCGAGAAATTATACTGACCACTTCGCCGGTCGTACGCTGTTTGGGTCGCCGTGGGTGAAGGAGAAGTTCTATGGTGTCGCCGTGAAGTGCCGTGCGCAAAAATCTATTTTCAATCTCAATATCATCCTCAAGACTTGCAGAAAGACGGACATAGCCGACGCCTTTACTGGTAAGAGAAATAGTGCCAATCAAAGCCGGAGCGCTCTTTTTTGGCTCTTTAGTATTCTTCATTTTTCTATCATAACATATCTTTTCTAGGGTATTTGTATGTTTTAAGGCAAACAAAAAAGGCTCATACGAGCCTTTTTTGAGACTTACAAAATGTTTATTCGAGGCCGGCGTCGAGTGTGGCGGTGTCGACACTATTGAGATCTGCTTCAATACTATTGAGCTCATCGAGTGTGTCATCGCCAGTTGATTGCTGAGATGGATTTTGTGGTGTGATCATCGCGCTTTCCTTTTGCTTCATGACATAGAAGGCTAAAGCAACGATGGCAACGAGTATGATGAGTACTACAACCATTTTATTGCTGCTCTTGTCTGTCACTGTGGTGTTGATATTTGTCGTCGTTGCGGCTGGGTTTGTGTTTGGTTCCATAAATTTGTATGTGTGTTAGTTACTTGCTGTCGCTTCAGTGTTTGTTTTCACGGAAGCTTCGGCGCTAATAAGAGTTCGGATTGCAGTGAATGCAGCAAGTGTTGATTGTTTTGCTTTTTCTACAGCAGTACGTGCGCGAGCACCCGCTTCTTTTACTGTGGCTGCACCGTCAGTATCGCTTGCCGCGATATTTTGCAGATTGGCGATAGCGGTTTCAGCTGCAGCGATATCACTTGAGGCAGTTTCAAATACTGCACGGTTGCTTGCAGTATCCATACCGCGTTCTTCAAGCATTGAGAGTAGATTGTCGAGCTTTTCTTCCGCACTTCGGAGTTTGAGCAAGACTTCACCAAATTGCTCAGCTACATTTTCACGTACCTGTACAATTTCTCCAGCCTTTTTTTCTCCAAAACGCTCTGCCAATTGGTCTCTGTGTTCAATAAGTTTGGCTTTCAGTGCGTCTTGTCGTTCAGTGATCTCTGTTTTGTGACTTTCGATCATAGCCTGTACGCGAGCTCGATTGGCTTCTGCTACTTCTGGTAATTGCCCAAACGGATGGCTGATACCACCTTTTACTGGCATAACACCACTTGCACTTGTCGGCATTGGGCGATCTTTGGGAACCATCACAGATGGATTCTCATATGGCTTTGGCATAAGAGTAGGCTTTTGTGGCGCTACCATTTTATCCAAGGCTGGTGTTTCTGCTTGGGCGACCGAAATGCCAGTTGCCAAGAAAGCTACCAGTATCAACGATGTAACTATTTTTTGTGTTTTCATTTCTATATAAATTTTTATAGTATTAATAATAATGTCGTAGCATTGCTTAAAACAAATGCTTTTCCTAGTATAGCAAAAAGCTCTGTAGCCTCCTAAAGCTATATCCCAGAAGGGCCTGTTGACCTTTCAAGCCCATTCTGGTAAGATAGCGGGATGTTAATGATCAGATTGCAGCGCATTGGCCGTAAGAACGAAGCCTCATTTCGAGTCGTTCTGACGGACTCAAAAAACAGCACCAAAAGTGGGCGCTTTTTGGAAATCCTCGGTGCGTACGATCCAAAGAAAGGGGAAGTGACCTTAAAAGAAGACCGCATCAAATATTGGATGAGTGTCGGCGCACAGACTTCGGATACTATGCAGAATTTCCTCATTTCAAAAAAACTCGTTGAAGGCCGCAAGAAAAATGTCCTTCCACGCAAGAGTCCAACCAAGAAACGCAAAGAATTGAAAGCAGCGTAATAATCAAAAAAATACTAACAAAAGCGCACGGCCCCTCGGCCTTGCGCTTTTGTGTTTTGAGTGGTATGGTTTGGGAGACAAATTCTATTTCTTCAAAAATTAAACCAAAAAACGTTCGTATGAAACAGTTTTCCAATTTCCTGCTGACAGCCATGAGTTGTGCGGCATTGATTTTTTCTTTTTATTTTGCACAAGCGCAAGCGCCTGAAATCAAATGGGAAAAATCCTTTGGTGGGAGTAGCATCGAGGTGGTGTATGCACTTACTCCAACCTCAGATGGCAACTTCGTTTTTGCCGGCTATAGCAACTCAGATGACGGTGATGTGTCCGGTAACCATGGAGATCATGATTTCTGGATTGTAAAAATTGATACCAGTGGAAATCTGATCTGGCAGGTGTCTTTGGGTGGCAGCGGCTCCGATCAAGCACGCTCTATTACAGAGACTGCTGATGGAGGATTTATTGTATCGGGCTTCAGTTACTCTAATGATTTTGATGTCTCAAGTAACCACGGCATGACCGATACCTGGGTCGTTAAAATTAACACGCTTGGAATTATTGAATGGCAGAAATGCCTTGGTGGCACCGAAGACGAAGAGTCCTTTTCTGTTCGCCAAACGAATGACGGTGGTTACATCGTAGTTTCAGCTTCAGCTTCGAATGATGGTGATGTTTCTGGCAACCACGGCAATTTGGATTATTGGATAGCCAAGTTAGATGCCGTAGGGAACATCGAATGGCAAAAATCATTGGGAGGCACATCTGTGGATTTCCCTTTTTGTATTCGGCAGACAAAAGATGGTGGATACATCGCCAGTGGTTGGACGTATTCATCAAACGGTGATGTTTCCGGAATTCATGGCAGCTCTGATTATTGGGTGGTGAAATTGGATTCGGTTGGAGTAATACAGTGGCAGAAGTGCCTTGGCGGGAGCGACATTGATGTTGCAGGATACTCAATTGAACAAACGATTGACGGAGGATATATTTTATCTGGCAACGCTAGTTCCCTTAACTTTGATGTTACCGGCAATCACGGGGGTAATGATTATTGGATTGTGAAGCTTGATACAGTGGGAAATATCCAATGGCAAAAATCACTCGGTGGTGTGTCGGACGACCAATCGTTTTCGGTAAAGCAAACGATTGATGGCGGATATATTGTTGCGGGAGCAACTATGTCCAATGACGGCGATGTGTCTGGTAATCACGGCTGGTATGATTTTTGGATATTGAAACTCACTATCGATGGAGATATAGAATGGCAGAAATGCCTCGGTGGCACAGAAGTCGAAGGGGGAATATGTGTAATTACACAAACTTCCTATGGATCCTATATCGTCGCAGGACATAGTATGTCGATTGACGGTGATGTTACAGGCAACCATGGTGAGTACGATATATGGGTTGCCATGCTTGAACGTTCAATTCCAACCGGTGTTATTTCTACTACTAATAGTGATTATAAGGTTTACCCAAATCCCTTTACCGACTATATTGTGATTGAAGGTAACTTCCAAATGGTAACAATAACCGACGTGATAGGACGAGTTCGGTTGGTGGGGATAGAAGGTAATAACTTTAACACAAAGAATTTTTTGCCTGGTATGTATATCATCAGTATTATTAAAAATAATGGTACATATGTAAGTAAGAAAATTCAGAAAATGTAAAATCCTCTTTTGTAGAGGAAGAAGCAGTCGATATGACTGCTTCTTTTTTATTGACACTCGCTTTTGGTCATACTATACTAGCTATAAGCAGTCGAAGTCGAAACGCTGCATTAAAATACAAATAGACCGTACAGCAAACATATGGAAGATAAAGCATTTCTTGAGTACGTGGTCAAATCTCTCGTCGATAACCCTTCTGATGTAAAGATTGATCGCACAGTGGATGAAATGGGTGTACTTATCACGCTTTCTGTAAATCCTGCCGACATGGGCAAGGTCATCGGACGCATGGGCAACACTGCCAAGGCGATCCGCACGCTTCTTCGCGTCATTGGCATGAAAAACAATGCTCGCGTGAATCTGAAGATCAACGAGCCAGAAGGAAGCACGCACATGAGTGGGAGTGCTGCACCATCATCTAGTTCAGTGGACGAAGCAATGGCAGATTTGAAAGGAATTTAAGTTTTAAAGTGAAGACAAAAGCCGCCCATGGGCGGCTTTTGTCGTACTATCCAATTTGCATTTTTTGCTAAAACCTATACCCTACAGCCTATGAACTATCATATAGTTACTATTTTCCCGGAATCCTTTGATTCCTATTTGAAAGAATCGATTATTGGTCGGGCCATACGAGAAAAAAAAATCAAGGTGGATTTTTACAATCCACGGAAGTTTGTGGTGGGCAAGTACAAAAAGGTCTGGCCAGACGGCAACATTTCTGCGATCGTGGATGATCGGCCGTTTGGCGGGGGACCGGGGATGATCATGCGCGCCGAGCCGATTTTGAAAGCGGTAGAGCATATCGAAAAAAGAATTAAAAAAAATAAAAAATCAAAAACGCTCATCGTTAATTTCGTACCTTCAGGGGAAAAACTCACCACCGCGTATGTAAAAAATGTGGCAAAAAAACATACCGATATTATTCTTTTATGCGGCCGCTATGAAGGTATTGATGCGCGTGTGGACAAAATATTGAAGACTAAAAAAATTTCCATCGGGGACTATGTTGTAACAGGAGGGGAATTGCCAGCTATGATACTGATTGATACACTATCTCGCCAGATTCCAGGAGTACTGGGCAAATTCGAATCGCTCGAAGAAGAACGCATCTCATCAAGTGAATTTTATACTCGACCAGAAATTCTGGTTCATAATAAAAAAAAGTACCGCGTGCCGAAAGTACTGCTTTCCGGGAATCATAAGGAAATAGAGAAGTGGAAGCAAAGAAAAAGCGAGTAAATCTGACCGAAGCCTGATTTACTCGCTAAGAAATTTTAAAAATGCTTTTCCCGTAATACCGATTTCATCTTCTCTTTTGAAATATGTATCAATCGAGAATGCCTTTTTGGGTTTTTGGAAAATGATTTCATTTTCCCACAAGACGGTATTACATATTTCGTATTTCCGTACAGATAAAGTTGATACAGCTATGGGATTTTCCCTATACTCTATCATTTCTCTTAACATTATAAGCTCTGCAATAGAGAAATTTTTTCCATACAAAAGTCTCTCTTGCGCTGCATCAGGAACCATTCTTCCCATAACTACATCCAAATCGTATCTGGGTCCTGGTCCGACTCCCAGTCGTGCTCTTGAAGCAGTATTTGCGAATTCATATGCGTCTTGCTTCCGTCCTCGAGCGTAGGTCGTATAAGTCTCTATTATTGTACGGCCTCTTACTCGTTTTTTAGATTTGAAGTCACCGGGATAGAAACATGCCACTGCTGGATGGATTAAAACACAACTGTCAGGTATACAGTATTTCATCTGTAAGTATTTAGTGAGAACCATCCCACTATCGTATTGGGCTTGGGTAATAGTATCACCCTGATATTGTACGAATTCAATACTCACGGAGAATCTAGATATTGCGGTGTCTCCATTGTACATAGAATGACCAGCATGCTCTACGAAGCGCTCGTCTTCTACGATTCGTTCAGTAAATCCTGTTTTTGTGGTAACAAAGTGTCCCCACGGTCCACGCATCAACCAATTACGACATCCGGGCCAAGGGCCCTCAGTTGTGTGCCAAATTATGTATAGCGTTTTCTCGCGGATAGGCAATGAGTCTTGTTTCTTGCAAAGGTAATCGCAAAATGGAGTCTGGCTCCAAGTTTTCTGTGGTAGTGTTGCGAAAGCAAACACCACCCATAGCAGGATTATGATGTTTGTTTTCATGGTAAGGAAGTTTTTCTTAACTCTACTCCTCTCGTTGCATAGAGTCAAAGAGTGCGCTAGAGTTGGCTTGTGGAATCCCAAGATAAGGCTTGCGCCAAATGTAAAAATGAATTTATCATCGAGCCGGATGATTTTTCGTTTTATGAAAAAATCAAAGTCGCGCCACCGACATTTTGCCCGGAATGTCGGCAGATACGAAGAATGATGGGAACGAATGAACGTGTCCTCTATTATCGAGAGTGTGATCTATCTAGTCAGAAAATACTGAGTATGTATCCTGCCGAAGCACCATTTCCAGTCTATCGTACATCTGAGTGGTACAGCGATGCATGGGACCCGTATCAATATGGTCAAGAATATGATTTCAATCGGCCATTCTTCGAGCAGTTTTTTGAGCTTCAAAATAAAGTTCCTCGTATGGCGTTGGTTAAACAAGGGGAATCTGTAAACAGCGAATATACACATAGAGCACATGATATGAAAAATTCTTATATGGTTTTTCGTATGAGTGGAAGTATAGATTCATCCTATTCCTATGTCGGAAGAAATATAACCGATTGCATTGATTGTTTTAGTGTTTGGGATTGTGAGTCATGTTATGAATGTATAGATTGTAATAACTGTTACAAGACATTTTTTTCACAAGAAAGCCATGGTTGTAGAGAATCATTTTTCTTGTATTCGTGTCGTGATTGCTCCAACTGTATTGGGTGTGTGAATTTGGTAAGCCAATCATATTGTATTTTCAATAAGAAATATACAAAGGAAGAGTATTTTACGAAACTAAAAGAGCTAGGGCTAAATACTGTTTCTGGCCTGGAGGAGTTTAAGCAACAGTTCCAAGAGTTCAGGAAAAAATTTCCTCACCGCTCAATTCATTCTCTAAAGTCTGATACTGTTTCTGGGAACTGGCTCGTCAATTGTCAAAATGTAAAGAATTCTCTTGGATGTCTTAATGTGAAAGATGGCAAGTATCTTTTTTGGATTTTTGATGCACAAGATGTTATGGATTTTTTTCAATGGGGGAATCACGCAGAACTTGTGTATGAGTCCGAGAACTGTGGGATCAACATTTCTCACATTTACTTTTCTAGTCAGTGTTGGATGGGAGCGCATGATCTTTACTACAGCGACTCTTGTCCTGGATCAGGTTTTTGTTTTGGATGCATAGGACTCAAGAAAGGCGAGTATTCGATTCTAAACAAGAAATATTCTAAAGAAGAATATTTATCCCTCGTACCTAAAATTATCGAGCATATGAAAGCCATGCCGTATGTAGACAAGCGAGGGATCACCTATGGTTTCGGAGAATATTTCCCGGATGATCTTTCACCGTTTGCTTACAATGAAACAGCCGCTATAGATTTTTATCCCATTACCAAAGAGGAAGCTGGCTCAAAAGGGTATCGATGGCGAGAAAAAGAAAAAAAGAATTACGTGGCAACTATAAAAAGTTCTGATTTGCCTGAGACGATAGGAGAAGTAGATGATTCTATATTAAAAGAAGTATTAGAATGTGGAGATAAGGATCAGCCCTATTCAGTAGGGGTTTATCGTATTACTCAAGATGAACTAAGTTTCTACCGCAAAACGGATCTACCTTTACCGAGAGTTTGTTTCGATGTTCGTCATACTCGCAGACTTGCCAAGAGACGATTTTTGAAAATTATAAATCGGGACTGTTCAAAGTGTGCTGTTGAAGTAGAGACAGTGTATGATGAAGCATATGCACCGATTATTTATTGTCCCGAATGCTATCAAAATGAAGTGTATTAAATGAATCAAGAGATTAAAGTCATTTTTATACCAGGCAATGGTGGAGGATCAACTGATAGCGAATGGTTTCCATGGCTTAAGTCTGAGCTTGAAACACTCGATGTAGAAGTGATTTCGCCCGGCATGTATCCTGACTCGGTTTTGGCTCGGGCGGAGTTTTGGTTGCCCTTTATTGAAAGTTTAGGCGCGGACGAGCACACAATTCTTCTAGGCTGGTCTTCGGGCGCTGAAGCAGCGATGCGCTACGCTGAGACTCATAAAATCCTCGGATCAGTTTTGATCGCTGCGTATCATACAGATTTGGGCCACGAAGATGAGAAGGCAAGTGGTTATTTTGATACGCCGTGGAACTGGGAAGCCATTAAGCGCAATCAAAAATGGATTGTGCAGTTTAGTTCACTCGACGACCCGTTCATCCCGATCGAAGAAGCCAGGTTTGTCCACGAAAAACTCTCGACTGATTACTACGAACTACCAAACGCCGGGCATTTTTATCCGATGAGCGAATTCCCAGCGCTTCTCGCTACCATTAAAATACATTTATTATGAGATAATGAATAATTATTAGATAAATATAAAATTATGCCTCCAAAAAGTAACAACGAAGGCCCTAACCCAAAAAAGATTACTAATTATAAAGAATCTATAACATACAGATCAATCAAGTGGGATGTGGATCAGAGAGATTTTAGAAGTGCATTTGAGACCATGCAATCTTTGAGCAAAAATCCTATGATGGATAAAAAACATGCCAATATGATGGATATTCTTGTACAAGCATACGAAGGCGGTGATCACTCGGATGCTCTCGTTGCTAAACTCAACGAGACGGTAGAAGATTTTTTTAAGGAAATGGCAGATAAAGGTGGAATACATCAACAGAAGTTAACCATAGATCCTTTTGATCAGCCTTCATCGGAAGATCCAAATAATAATTAGAAATGGAAACAAAAACTTGCCAAAACTGCAAACAAGATTTTATTATCGATCAGGAAGATCGCAATTTTTACGAGCGGATGAAAGTGCCGGCACCGACGTTTTGCCCGCTGTGCCGAGTACAGCGCCGGCTTTCATTTCGCAATGAGCGCGGGCTTTATAAGAGGGTAAGTGATTTCTCCGGCAAAGAGATTTTTTCTATGTACTCCACTGATTCTCCAGTAAAGGTCTACGAGCGCGATGTCTGGCTTTCTGATCAGTGGGACCCGATAGATTATGGACGAGATATCGATTGGTCACGACCATTTCTCGAGCAGATGTATGAGCTCATGCTTGAGGTACCATTCAAAGCGAACAATGTTATTCGTGGATCCAATAGTGATTACTCCAACAATGCCACTGACCCGAAGAATTGCTATTTGGTTTTTAATACGACGAGCCCCGAAGATTCGATGTATTGCAACGGTATCAACTTTACAAGAGATTGCGTCGACGTCTCTCATGTTTCGCGATCAGAGACATGTCACCAAAGTTTCTGGCTCCAGTCTTGTTATAGTACTCACTATTCGAGCCAATGCGTAGACTCGAGCGATCTGTGGTTTTGCCGCGATTGCCAAGGATGTATGAACTGTTTTGGCTCGGTGAACCTGCGCAATAAAAATTATCATTTTTTTAACCAACAGCTACCGAAAGAGGAGTATGAGAAAAAAGTAAAAGAGTATGAGCTCCACACGCGGGCTGGTGTAGAGCGGGCGACCAAAGAATCACAAGAATTTTGGAAACAATTTCCCAATAAAAGTCACCAAGGAGTAAAGAACATTGACTGCACTGGCTCATACGTGACGAACTCTAAGAATGTTCATGATTCTTTTCTGATTCGTGATGGAGAGAACCTTCGCTACTGCCAGTATCTTCAAGAAACTCCGGGATCAAAAGATTGTTATGATTATTTGAGTTGGGGAGATACAGCGGAAATGATATATGAAGGTGTGTCATGCGGCACGGGAGCGCAAAACGTTCGCTTTGCCTGGCTTGCACAAGAAAATGTACACAACGTGGAATACACCATGGCCTGCACCAACGGTTGTCAGAATATTTTTGGGTGTGTGGGGCTACGCAAAAAAGAACACTGCATTCTAAACAAGCAATATACGAAAGAAGAATTCGAGGCATTGGTAGTAAAACTCAGAAAGCATATGGATGAAATGCCATACGTCGACAAAGCAGGCCGTGTTTATAAATACGGCGAATTTTACCCTGCAGAATTTTCTCCATGGGCTTACAATGAAACGCTGGCTCAAGAGTATTTTCCACTTTCCAAAGAAGAAGCTATAGCACGTGGATATCGCTGGCGCGATCCCGAAGAAAAAAATTATAAGCCTACTGTTGCGGCAGCAGATATTCCGAGTGATATTACAGCTACGGATGATTCCATCACAAAAGAGATCATAGCGTGTGCCCACAACGGTGAATGTAATCAAGGCTGCACAAAAGCGTTTCGGATTATTCCTGACGAATTGTCTTTTTATCGCAAGCTTGGCGTACCGGTTCCAACCCTCTGTCCTGCCTGTCGCACTATAGAGCGGCTCAAATGGAGAAAGGGGATGAAGCTATTTGATCGAATCTGCGATTGCACTAGTGGCACGGTAGAATATCAAAACACTGCGAAGCATTCTCATGGAGATAAATCATGTCCTAATACATTCAAAACCGGCTTTGATCCCAAAGACGGTGATCTGGTGTACTGCGAAGAATGTTATCAGGAAGAAGTGGCTTGAAAACTTCCAGCTCTGTTATTTAATTTTTATATTATGTGGGATAAAAAAGTTTTTACAGAGCTTTTTTCGAAGCACTCCTGCCTGTGTTTTTTTTCTCGATATTTTCATACGGATCGGGCACCTACTCGATAAAAGGTTTTCAAAGGCAGAAATTTTTTGTGGAGTCAGAGAATGATTGGTGTGATAAAACTTCTCTATTTCTTCCGCTAGTTTTTTGCTAAAAAACACCCCAATTATAAAGTCACCAATAACATTGAGATAATACGTGTTTGGGAATAATCTCGTGTCGTTGATGTCTATCGATACGTAGTTATTCGTCCATTTCCTTTTAAATTCTTTATCCAGAGGGGTATTCCCTCCAATTATAAAATAGCCATGTTTTTCTTGTCGCTCGAATTCTGTAAAGATATCTTTTTCAATATCGGTTCTACCAATTATAAAAATTTGATGTGGATTCCATAAAAATGTCGGGCAGTTTTTTGGGATCTGTTCGACGAGGAGATTGAATACATGTGCCCAGTACGTATCACAGCTCAAAAGACTAGGAAAATGATACGAAATTGATTCCTTCTCGTTGAGATCAAAAATAGCATCTCGCACGATCTCCTTTTGTTTTTGGTCCCGGAAAAGCTGATATATCTTTTGAAGCCATACCCTACTTAAAAAATATTTATTTCCTACTTTCGCTACTGTCTCACTGCTTTGTAAAAGCTTGAGGGCAGCATAGACAGCTTGTTTGGTTGTTTTTGGCCTGATGATATTTATGAGTTGTACTAAAGCCGGTCCTTCTGTATAGGGATTTTTTGCCAGTGTTTCCACAATAATATCTTCTATGCTTTGTTTTTTGGATACAATCATAAAGGCAGTATAGTCCATTTTTTTTGACTGGCAAGCATAAAAACTGATCTTTCTATCCTAAATCAATAGTATGTGAGATACTTTGCATTATGGAAACAAGGAACTGTCAAAACTGTAAAAAAGATTTCACCATCGAGCCGGATGATTTTTCATTTTATGAGAAAACAAAAGTACCAGCGCCGACCTGGTGTCCGGAATGTCGGCTGATCCGGCGCATTGCATGTATTAACGGCTTCTCGCTTTTTTACCGCAACTGCGACAAATGTGGTAAGCGTACTCTTTCCATGTACCCGCCTTCACAAAAAATCACCGTGTATTGTCAGCCTTGTTGGTGGGCAGACGATTGGGATGGTACCGAGCATGGGATGGACTATGATCCCTCAAAGCATTTTTTCGAGCAAGTCAAAGAACTTCAAGATAAGACTCCTCATGTGGCGCTCGAGACTACCTACCTTACACTTAAAGATTGTGAGTATTGTAATGCTATAGCCTACAGTAAAAATTGCATTTTGGCTGGCTGGGCGGATTATTGTGAAAATGTTTGTTACAGTGCATTTTTAAATGGCATTAAGGATTCTACTGACTGTCTCCGAATGCAAGATTCAGAACTCTGCTATGAATCAATCGGCCAGAACAAAAGCTACCGAGTGTTTTATTCTCAAGAATGTGATGCCTGTACTGATGTTTGGTTTTCTCGCAACTGCTACAGCTCGACCAACTGCGTTGGATGCGTCAATCTGCGAGGCGCTTCTTATCGGATTTTTAATGAACAATATACAAAAGAAAACTATTTCAAAAAACTTGCCGAATACAGGCTCGATACACGAGATGGTATTGAAACACTAAAAAAGGAAGCAGAAAAATTTTGGAAGGAACATCCATACCGCGCCTACTCAGGAAATACTCTCAATGTGGATGTAACCGGTGAATATGTGTATGAATCAAAAAATGCCCATGATACTTACCTGAGTATGGCAGTTGAAGATAGTCGCTATGTACAATTTGCTACCGTGCCTTCGACCAAAGGCTGTTACGATTATTCTGGCTGGGGCAATAATGTCACATCGCTTTATGAAGTTGCAAATATAGGAGATAACGGAAGTAATTCCAAGTGTTCATATTACTGTTTTCCAGATATTCTCGATACTGAATATTCTATGTGGTGTGTTTCGTCAAAACAAAATTTTGGTTGCGTGAATTTAAAACGTAAACAATATGCCATTTTGAATAAGGTCTACGATAAGGAGACTTATGAGAAATTGAAAGCCGAGATTATTGAAGGTATGAAAGCCCGGCCATTTGTTGACCCACAAGGACAGACGTATACGTACGGTGATTTTTTTCCGCCACTATTCTCTCAATTTGCTTACAATACTTCAAATGCTGCAAAATTCTTCCCAAAGACAAAAGAAGAAGTAGTTGCTGCCGGGTATTCTTATT
>JACCDG010940321.1_pt1 | contig 18726 bp, 23 predicted proteins | sample 7442471 | NCBI WGS metagenome assembly JACCDG01 (sample SAMN15323444, study PRJNA562643) | freshwater metagenome | isolation source: river surface water | place: USA:Blue River Watershed | collected 2017-08-17 | reverse complement strand
TAGTACGAGAGGACCGGAGTGAACTGACCTCTGGTGTACCTGCTCTAGCGCCAGCTGGACCGCAGGGTAGCTATGTCGGGAATGGATAAGTTCTGAAAGCATCTAAGAACGAAGCCAACTTCAAGATTAGTATTCGTTGAAGGGTCGTAAGAGATGATTACGTTGATAGGAGCTAGATGTACGCACAGTAATGTGTTCAGTCGAGGCTTACTAATTACCCGAAATTCCTATTAGGAAACATGATTATCACAACCTCTTTGAGGGTGAGTAATCGTGTCCAGTTTCAGTTTTAATTTTAGAAATTTCTAGAATGCAAAACTGAGGATGGATCAAATGTGTTGTTCACTTTCATGTGGTGTGAAAAGATTTTCGTCAAAAGAGCGTAATTGTGTCTACTTTTGACATCTCCTCACACCACATGAACGTTCTTTCTTTCATGTGTGTAACGATTCTGTCGTACCCTAGGTGCCTTTCTCCTAGAGTAGCCTATGAATGCTCCCTCAAAAGAGTTGAACGTAGGAAGGTGCGACAGTCTTTATAGTGTCGGGGTGTAGCGCAGCCTGGTAGCGCGTCTTGGGTTATTGTCTGCTCCTGCTGGTGCGCTAATGCGGACAGTGACTTATCTTAAAGAGAAGGTCGCATGTTCAAATCATGTCACCCCGACCACACAATTTATATTCCAGCTTTTAGTTCTCCTGATTTGGCCTTGGGGTCACACCTCTTCCCATTCCGAACAGAGAAGTTAAGCCTAAGCGCGGCGATGATACTGTATTTATACGGGAAAGTAGCTTGTCGGGAGAACTAAGATCTGGAATATCTCACAAAAGCGACATCATGTAGGTGTCGTTTTTGTCCTATGCGAATGGCTCCACCTGGTAGGGAAGAGAGTTGCTCTCCTGTGGTATCATATGTACATATGGATTGGCAGACGAAACGAAAAATAATCTACGCACTCATCGGTATTATTCTCACAGCATCTATAGTAGTTTTCTTTTTAAGAGGCATTCTCTTCCCTTCTCCTACATGTGGAGATCTGAAACAAAATGGCTACGAGCTCGGGGTAGATTGTGGTGGACTATGTGATAAAAAATGTACGGAAGAAGTTATTCCGCTCACCCCACTCTGGGCGAGAGCAATTCTTGTTGCTACTTCTACATACGACCTGGTTGGACTTGTAAGTAACTCTAATATTGATAATGCATCTCGAGAGCTTGGGTATAGTTTTAACGTTTTTAACAGCGCAGGAGAGATTGTTAAAACGATACAAGCTTCGACAACCGCTCCACTTGATGGAAGGTTCCCGGTCATTGCACAAAATATAATGCTTATTGATGAGCCGGCAAAGGTAGCCCTTTCCCTCTATGACACTGACCACTATAAAGTAAGAGAAAGTCCGACTTCACCAACAGTGACTATTACAGATAGGCGATACGAAAGTACGAACATCTCTCGACTATACGCAACGGTTACTAATACCAAGCGATTAGAAATCAGGGATTTGGAAGTAAGGGCGGTGCTTTATGATTCATATGATAATGCCTACGCTGTCGGTAAGACTGTGATACCTTTCCTTGATAAAGAGGGCAGGGTAGAAATAGTTTTCACATGGGGGGCTCCACTAGATAAAGAGCCTGTCCGCATAGGAATATATCCAATTTTTAATCCCTTCGACGCACTGGTAGAATAGGTTTGTTATGCAGAGATTCATCCAGTTATTTTCAAAGGTAGATGTCACACTACTTGTCTCAATGCTTTTTATTTCCGTTGCCGGACTCCTTACTATGAGCTCCTTTCAGGGAGATGATAATTACTTTTTTAAGCAGTCTATCTGGATAGGGCTTTCTATTGTTGTCTTTCTTGCAGCCTCACTTTTTGACTATCGTTTTTTAAAGCAGACAAGAGTGGTGGTTGCTCTCTACGTTGTTTTGCTTGGTATTCTCGGGTTCCTTTTTATTTTAGGAAACACAGTAAAGGGGGCGCAGTCATGGTTTTCACTTGGTGGACTAGCATTCCAACCGAGTGATTTAATGAAACTCGGCCTTATCATCATACTTGCCAAGTACTTCAATCGTAGACATATAGAAATTTCTAATATAAGACATATTATCGTCTCTGGGGTGTACATGTTCATTCCGTTTGTTTTGGTGGTGCTACAGCCAGATTTTGGCTCAGCTATGGTACTTTTTGCTATATGGCTCGGGTTAGTGCTCGTCTCGGGGATCTCTTGGCGGCATATTGTGCTTGTGATGGTGCTTGCCTCCACAACTCTTCTTCTTGCATGGAATCTTGCGTTTAAGCCATACCAAAAAGCTCGCATCATTAACTTCTTTAACCCTCTTCAGGACATTAGAGGAAGCGGGTATAATGCATATCAGTCTACGATCGCAGTAGGGTCAGGCGGTCTCTTTGGGAAGGGGCTGGGGTCTGGTACTCAGTCGCGACTCAATTTTCTGCCAGAGCACAAGACTGACTTTATCTTTGCAGCTTACGCAGAAGAGTGGGGATTTATCGGGTCGATTCTCCTTCTCGTTTTTTTTGCGATTATTTTTATAAAACTATCTTTTTTTGCTCTTCGTGCAGATTCTACATTCGAAGCGCTCTTTACTTACGGAGTTATGATATGGCTCATGACACACGTAGTTATTAATATTGGGATGAATATTGGTATCATGCCAGTAACAGGTATCCCACTCCCTTTCATGAGTTACGGAGGGTCTCATCTTCTAGCAGAAGCGCTCGCGCTCGGGATGTGCGCCGGCATGTATCGTTATGCGAGAGGGGGACATAAATATCAGGCGAAGAATGAATTCTTGGGACTTGAATAGTTTCAACCATAAAACTTCTTTTTCCTTTTCTTTTTAAGCTTTTCCATCGAAATAGACAGATGATTTTTTAAACGTAAAAAATCACGTCAAAACTAGCAAGTTTTGACGGAAATAAATTTGCTTTCTCGCGCCAAGCGCTCCGAAAAGCTATTTCTCATGGAAAAGCATGGGGGGTGTTTAAATACGAGCGGGTCCGGACTCAGTCATCTCTGATATACTTTACTGTATGAGGTTTTTACTTGCGTCAATTTATACAAACGTTGCAGAGCGACTTCCTTTAATGATTTCAGGTAATACGGAAGACATAGAAGTGGCTTTTATTGCGACCGCGGCGGATGTTTACGAAGACAAAACTTTTGTTGATGTAGACAGAAATAAACTCATTGACCAGGGCTTTAAGGTCAGAGAAGTAACACTAAGTAACTACGAACAAATTATATCGGACGTAGAAGGTTGCGAAGTCATATTTGTGGCGGGCGGTAATACATTTTATCTACTACAAGAATCAATAAAAAGTGGGTTTGATCTAGTGTTAAAAAAACTAGCGGACAGCAATAAGATATACGTAGGATCTAGTGCTGGAGCTGTTCTTGTCGGCCCAGATATTAGCCTTGTTGACTCTTTTGATGATCCATCTAAGGCGCCGGCGCTCAAGGATTACACTGGGCTAAATCTGATTGACTTCGTAGTTCTCCCGCATTATGGGAAACCAAAATACGAAGAAAGATACCAAGATATTTTGAAGCGAGCCCTTGCTAAAGGAGTAAAAACAAAACTTCTTACGGATAATGAATACGTTCTTGTCTAGCAAGAAGTTGCAAGTATTTCCAAAGTGGGAGTGCTGGAGATGTTTTTGAGCCCAATACTGCTGTCAAAGCTATTTCTCATGAAAAAGCTTGGAGGTGTTTAAATACATAATTCAACTGCTATACTATCTCAATGAAAATTACAAACGCGTTACTTCAAGAAGTAAAGAATGTAGTCTATGAATGTACAGCTAGGGTTGCCACTATTTCTAATAAAGTGAGTCACAATATTTCATATGTCTGTCAGTTCGCTCAACCTGAACATGCAGAGTTAAGTCTAAAAAAAGAACTGAACCCTGTTGATGATCCATATTGGGAAAGTACCGGAGCCATATCGCCAGAAAGGTACGCGGACTGGGCATTTACAATGTGTGGAATGGCTTCTACTTCTATGGCTTTGTCTCATTTTCACAATAAGGATATAAAGCCAGCAGTGCTCGCAGAAGATGCCTTGAAGGCCGGTGTTTATACGGAAGATACGAAAGAAATATCAGGCATGAAATACCGAGAGTTTGTAAGGTGGGTCAGGAAATATGATCTGAATGCAAGTATCTATACAAGATTGAGTGTACGAGGGATTCAATGTGCCCTTTCTAAAGGAGGACTGGTTATTGTTTCAGTCAACCCTAATATTCGAGGTTACGACACTGCGTCTCCAGATCAAAAAGGAGGGCATCTCGTTTTGGTCACTGGGTACGATAAGGAAAGAAAGATTATCAGCATTAATAACCCGTCTGGTTTTGTAAGTAATAATACACAAGCAAATCACGAGTTGACGCATAAAGAATTTCAGAGTTATTTTGCAGGGAGAGGAATCGTTGTTATGAAATAAATATCAGGCGAAGAATGAATTTTTGGGACTTGAATAGTTTCAGCCATAAAACTTCTTTTTCCTTTTCTTTTTAAGCTTTTCCATCGAAATAGACAGATGATTTTTTAAACGTAAAAAATCATGTCAAAACTAGCAAGTTTTGACGGAAATAAATTTGCTTTCTCTCGCCAAGCGCTCCGAAAAGCTATTTCTCATGGAAAAGCATGGGGAGTTAAATTATTCTCTCCCTTGGTTATCTTTCTCCAGTTGCGTATACTAGGAAATACGAGAAAGTCTCAGAGGTGGTGGGATAGTACAAGGAATTGACGCGTGTTTTCAAAGGGTAAATGCAAAAATAAAAGCTTTATTAATAAATTATGAAAAGTAGGTTTTTTTGAGAGCGGTGTACATGAATTTTGGTTGAAAGCGTAGTCGTCCTGGACGCTTGGTTTCGTCGACAATAGGAAGCTTCTTGAGTGTAGAGAGGAGGGTTTCTTTGAATGCTTTGCCATCATTACAGTCGATGAGTTTCGTGTAAGGATCGTCAAAGAGCACTTCCGGGATTCCTCCGGCGTTACTCGCAATTATTGGAAGCTTAGAATAAAGTGCTTCGATCGCTACATACCCAAGCGCTTCAGTTCTAGAAGGGAATAAGAAGAGGTCGAAGCTGTTAAGGTAGAGCGATGCATTTTCTATAAAACCGTGCATTATAACCCGATCCTCTAATCCAAGTTTTTTGGTGAGTTCTTCGAGATAACTTTTCTTTTCTCCTGTGCCTATGATGTGGTAGGTCCAGTCGAGATGTTTACATTGAGCAAGGGCGATGAGTGCACGGTCTAGGCCTTTACTTACATGGAGTTCTCCTATGGAGACAATATGTACACCAGGTGTTTTTTTTAAGCTGTATTTTTCAAAGAAATACCCAGACTCATAGAGCTTTGGTTTTTCTATTCCAGTGTAAACACATTTCATTTTTCTCGAAATAAATTTTGGCGCATGTAGTGACCTGATCACACTTTCTGAAACGGCTATTGTTCTGTGTGCGAATAAGATGGTGAGCATGCCTAAAATTCTAAAAATAAATTTTTGGTACTTTGGGCGTGTTTCGTTGAAGGGCCATGCGTGTGCAGTGAAGATAATATGCGGAACTCCAGCTACCCTGCCTAAGATAGCCCCAAATAGACCCATCTTCGAACTATTGACGTGCAGCACATCTGGTTTCTCTTCGATTGTTGTTTTAAGGAGAGATAAAGACACCTTAATTTCTTTGAAAAGGTTAATGTCTCTCTGAAGTGAAGAGAGGGAAATGGTTCGTATTCCTTCACTTTCTAGTTTAGTCAAAAGTTCTCCGTTACCACCCCCAATAACTACAACGTCAAAGTCTTTTTCGTTTGCAAAATGTTTCGCTACGTCGTAGACATACCGCTGTGCTCCACCCCAGTTACTTTTGGTGACAGCGATCATCAATTTTGTTTTTGAGCCTGGCATATGGTGTGTTATAGTACCAAGTATAACATGACTAAATTTCAGAATAAGCTTTACCAAGTGGCTCTTTTTTTAGGTGATTCTTTTTTGTTTTTTGTGAGTTTGGTGCTTGCGTACGCTATTCGTAGAAATAATTTTTCATTTGATTTTGAGGAGTTATTGCCACTTCTCTTTGCATTTTCTCCGATGTGGATTCTTACAGTGCTTGCCTACTTTGTAGCTACTCTCTATGAAGTTCCTTCGCTCATGACTACCATTTCAAGGGTGAAGTTGACAATTCAGCTTCATCTTGCGGTGCTTGCATTTGGGTTTGCTTATTTCTATATATCGCCTAATTTTTTCGGCGTAACACCAAAGATAATCCTGCTTCTTCAGGTTCTGATTTTTACCATACTTATTATTTTTTGGAGAGTGTACACTTCGCACCACATCAGAACCAAAAAGAAGAGAAAGGCATTGCTTGTGGGACAGGGCGTAATATGTGCCGAACTAAAACAAGCAGTCAACGACAACCCTCAATCTCTTTTTGTCTTTGCGGAGCATATTGAGGTGCATTCTCCTTTACTTGCAGATACCACTCTCGAATCTCTAAGGGCGGTACTTCGTGAGAATGAGATATCTCTTCTTGTTGTTGATGTCAAGAATGAGAAGGTGTTACCCCTTCTTCCGTATTTTTATAATCTTGTATCAGATGGTGTCCGTATTTACGATATCAATAAGATGTATGAGGACGTTTTTAGACGCACCCCACTTAGCTCTGTTGGATACTTCTGGTTTTTTGAAAATGTAACACTCGATATGAAGCTCTATGAAATAACTAAAAGAGCAATTGATGTTCTCCTCTCTATCCCGGTATTGGTATTGTTTGGGTTGTCTATGCCTTTTGTTTGGCTTGCTAACAAGATAGAAGGAGAAGGTGATGGCACCCTTTTCTCACGACAAAAGAGGCTTGGGCAGGGAGGTAGGGTGATAGAGATTTATAAATACAGAACAATGCTCTATACAGATGGTGGCTCTTGGAGAGCGGAAGGGTCAAATAAGAATCGAGATACTAAAGTTGGCGCCTTTTTGAGAAAGACAAATATAGATGAATTGCCTCAAGTGATTAATATCTTGAAAGGGCAAATGAGTTTCATTGGTCCGCGCAATGATGTGCTTGCGCTTGGAGAGAAGCTCTATAAAGAGATACCGTATTACGCGATTAGGTATTCTATTAAGCCAGGGATATCAGGATGGGCTCAGACGTTACAACAGGTGAAAAATATTAACCCTCAAGGCATAGAGGAAAATATTATTCGTTTCCAGTACGATCTCTACTACATAAAGAATAGATCGCTTCTGGTTGATGTGGTTATTATATTGCGAACAATTAGAATATTACTGATTCGGCTTGGAGCATAGACAACAAAACTACCACTTTCTTTTGTCTATTTTCTTTTCTTCTGTATAATAAAATTATCTATGAAACATATACTTTTTATAACAGGAGGGGCCGGCTATGTTGGGGCGATGCTTGTTGATCAATTCGCTCGTCGTGACGATGTAGAAAAAATAATCACGCTCGACAAGGAGCCGGAGACGACGCTTACTTTTGATAATCCAAACAAGAACAAGATTATCTATATTCAAAAAAACACAGCAGATACTAGTTGGGTCGAAGAGGTGAAAAAGTATAACCCAGATGTTGTTGTGCATACAGCCTGGCAGATTAGGCATATGTATGGGAATGAAGAAACAGAGTGGCTCTGGAATATCGACGGATCTGATGCTATTTTTGATTTCGTATTCTCAGCTCCGTCAGTTAAGAAGCTTGTACACTTCTCTACTGTTGCATCTTATGGAGCGTTTCCTGATAACGAGATAACACATTTTTATAAAGAGAGCGAAGCGCTTAGAAAGTCTGGTTATCTTTACGCAGAAGAGAAGCGTATTTGTGAGGAGCATCTAGAGGAGCGATATAAGAAGGCAAAAGAGGGGGGGTGGTCAGGTCAGGTATTTATTGTTCGTCCAGCGGCCATTACTGGTCCACGAGGACGCTATGATCGTATTCGTTTCGGGCTACAATCAGCTCTTTCAGGAAACTTAAATCGTGGTTTTGTCAATAACATAGTTATGCTTCTCACCTCGTTTGTTCCAGTGACCAAGAAGTGGTTGCGTCAGTATATTCATGAGGACGACGTGTGTGACATCGTGGCACTCTTCTCATTTAATGATTTAGTTGGTTCATACGAGGTATTTAATATTTCGCCACCAGGGGATGTCGTCTTAGGCAAAGATATGGCAGAAGCGGTTGGGAAGAAAACCATTCCTATTATGCCGTGGATGGCACGACTCGCATTCTTTTTCTTCTGGCATGTCACTCGAGGGAGAATCCCTACATCACCGGGATCATGGCGTGGATATTCGTACCCAATTGCGGTAGATGGATCAAAGCTTACTACTCAATACGGTTATCAGTATAAGTTTCCTTCAAAAGAAGCCTTTGTTAAGAATGAAGGCAGGTATAAGGTGAGTTTGTAGACAGTGGCTTGTCGTTGGTGGCTAGATGTAGAAACAAAGAAGGCTAAGAGTTTTTCTTGGAGTTTTTCTTGATATTATCAAGAAACTAGTGTATAATTGCCAAACTATGTTAGAACTAAAAACTATCGCTCGTGGCGCAAAAGAAAAAGTAAAAGAAGGGTTTATGCCTGCTGTTTATTATGGCGGACACACAACAACAACACCAATTTTTGTTCATAGTATTGAATTTAATAAGGCATTTCGTTCAGCTGGCGAATCTGCGTCTATTACACTTCTAACAGCAAATGGAAAGGAAACAGTTATGATTCAAGACGTTCAGCGTCACCCAGTAAAGAATCATATTATTCATGCCGATTTTTATGTTCTAGAGAAGGGTCAGAAAGTGCACGTTAAAATCCCACTTACCTTTACAGGTGAATCGGCTGCAGTTAAGGCAGGAGGGGTTCTCGTTAAGGTTATGCACGAACTTTCAGTGGAGGCGGATCCTTCAAAGCTTCCTCATGATTTTGAAATTGACCTAACTCTTTTAGCTACGTCTACAGACTCAATCCACGCCAAGGATGTCAAGCTTCCGTCTGGTGTCGAGCTTTATCATGTGAACGGAGATGACATCATAGTTTCAATTGCTGCTCAGCACGAAGAAACTGACGCTCCTGCCACAGTTGATCTTAATGCTATTGAAGTTGAGAAGAAAGGAAAGAAAGAAGACGAGTCTGCATCTGAATAATCTATTCCATTATCAAACAAAAATCGCTTACAGACTAAGCGATTTTTGTTTTTCTTTCATTTCAGTTTTATTTTTAGTGTCACAAAGTGTTCGTCTCATCTGATATACTAAGTATATGAAGAGAACTCTCCTGTCTTTTTTTCTAGTGTCACTTTTCTTTCTCAGTCTATCTTCTGGAGGGATGACAGCATATGCGCAGTCTCGTGAGCAGCTTGAAAAGGAGCTGGTAGATCTTGAGAATCAGATCAAACAGCTTCAAGGTACAATCACGCAAACCCAAGCACAGAAGTCCTCGCTCTCGCGCGATATTACTCTCCTTAATCAAAAAATTAGTCAGAGCAAGCTAAAAATACAGTCACATGATAAGGCGATAAGTAGACTCTCTGCTAATATTAGTGAGAAGAATAAGACATTGAGCGCTCTTGATGCAAAAATAGAGAGAGGAAGAGAGTCAATGGCACAGATTATTAGAAAAACTCAATATCTTGAGCACGCTTCGCTTATTACTGTAGGACTTCAGTCGAAAAGTATTTCAACGTTTTTTGAAGACGTTGATTCTTTTTCAACCGTTAACCGTTCACTTAATGAAAGCTTTGCGGATATTCGTGCAACGCAACGACAGCTAGAACAGGTAAAAGAAGAGCTAATGGAGGCAAAAGATCAAGAATCTGAGAAAAAACTTGCGCAAGAATTAGAAAGAAAGAAGACGGAGAGTTTACAGAAGGATAAGAACTCACTTCTTACTGTGACAAAAAATCAGGAGTCGCAGTATAAGAAGGTATTAGCAGAGCGCGAAAAAGAAGCAGGTCAAATACGTGCTAAGCTTTTTGAGCTTCGTGACGCAGGTTCTATATCTTTCGGGCAGGCGTATGATTTAGCCCTTGCAGCATCAAAAGGAACGGGGGTGAGGCCGGCACTTATTCTCGCTATTCTCATGCAGGAATCATCTCTTGGTATGAACGTAGGTGCATGCTATTTGAAAGATGCTTCAACCGGAGAAGGTGTTTCTATTAAAAACGGAATATCAAAGCCTCGAACTATGAGCCCAACACGAGATATTCCCGTCTTTAACGAGCTTATGTCTCGTTTAGGAAGAGACCCTCTTAAGACTCAGGTATCGTGTTGGATCCCTATGTACAGCGGAGGCAATCCGATAGGGTGGGGAGGGGCTATGGGGCCATCGCAATTTATTCCGTCAACATGGAAGATATTTGAAGACCGTATTGAGAAAATAACTGGCTCAACAACTGCAGATCCGTGGAAACCTCGTGACGCTATCACAGCAACAGCTCTTTATCTCTACGATTTAGGAGCACGAGAAGGCAATGAGTCTAGTGAGCGTAACGCAGCATGTAGGTATTATTCTGGTCGGTCTTGCTCGGCTACATCTGCGGCTGCTGGGTATGGTAATTCTGTAATGAAAAAGATAGTTGGGGTTCAGGCAGATATTGATAAACTCCAAAGGTAAAAATATCGTTAGCAGTAAGTAGTCTGTAATCTGATTTTTGTAATCTTATAATCATGCTTGCTGTACAGTGTTTCCAGAGCTAATTACCAACTATAATCTGCTATCGATAAGCTTTGTACACTAGATTGCAAAGTGTTATTTTTAGTGGTATAATTCTACAACTTAATAAAAACCTTATGAAAGTAGACATTCACCCAGAATATTTCACAAAAGCTCTTGTTACATGTGCATGCGGTGCAACTTATACCGTTGGTTCAACTGTAGAAAAGATCGAAGTTGAAATTTGTTCAGCGTGTCATCCATTTTATACAGGACTTGAGAAGGTTCTCGATACTACAGGACGCGTTGATAAGTTCAAGAAGCGTGCTGCGCTTGCTAAGAAAGCGTAACGTAGGTAAAAGCGCGAAAGTCGAGAGACTTTCGCGCTTTTTCTATGCTAAAATTATCTCACCATAATGACTCTTGAAGATTTTAAACAAAACCCACGCACCAAGTACACGGCCGAGGAATACGAGCGACTTTTGCACGCAAAAAGAGAAGCCGAGGGTTTACTGTCTGATGAGAGCATGAAAGAACTTGCTCAGTCTGAGATAGACGCACTCACTCCACAACTCGAGAATCTCTGGAAGCAAATGGAGGAAACACACGAAGCTGCGCGTGCAGAAGAAGAAGCACCAAAGGCCATGATTCTCGAAATTCAAGGCGGAGCAGGAGGGGACGAGTCATCACTCTTTGCGGCAGAGCTCGCTCTCATGTACCAGACCTACGCTGAACAGCGTGGTTGGGGTTGGAACAAGCTTGATGACTCGGTGTCGGATGTTGGCGGGTACAAAGACGTGTCATTTGAAGTGAAAGGAAAGGGGTGTTATGAAGCATTACGCTATGAGACTGGGGTTCACCGTGTACAGAGAATCCCAGAGACTGAGAAGAATGGACGTGTGCATACCTCCACTGTAACTGTGTCTGCTATGCCAATTCGTACCGTAAAGAAAGTAACAATCAATCCAGCAGATCTAGAGTTTGAAACATCAAGATCAGGCGGAAAAGGTGGCCAGAACGTTAACAAAGTAGAAACTGCCGTGAGAGTCATCCATAAGCCGACAGGGCTTGCTGTGCGCTGCACCATGGAGCGCTCACAGTTAAAGAACAAAGAACGCGCCCTTGAAATGCTCCAAGCGAGATTGGATGACATAGCGCAAGCCGAAGATGATAAACAGCACGCTTCTGAGAAGAAATCCCAAGTAGGCACAGGTGACAGATCAGAAAAAATTCGCACCTACAATTTCCCACAAGATAGAGTCACAGATCACAGAATAAGACAGAATTGGCACGGACTTCCTAAGATTATGGCAGGCAACTTCGCACCAATCGCTGAAGCGCTCCAGAACTTCACGGGCGAGTTTGGTGATGCAGACGAGGAGTAATCTAAATGACATATAAGCAAAAGTTTCAACAGCTTCAACATTTACTGCTTGGCACATATAGCACCTTTTACGTTTGGAAGATTCTTCAAAATGAAGAATATAATTGTTTGTATAAGACAGATAATGGTTTTTGGTCAGTCGTTTTACCCGCGCTTCAACATGAGTGGTTTATTGGCCTTGCCCGCATATTTGAAGACTCGAAGTATAGTAAGAGTGGGGCAGTTGTTTCAGTTTACTCTTTGGTGATGGAACACCCAGTGAAAGAAAGAGTAAAAGAAGTGACCCTGCTACTTTCTGAAAATGATAAAGTAATAAAAAATATAGCAAGAATAAGAGATCATAGATATGCGCATAACAATATTAATTTTCTAATAAATCCGAAGGAGTTTGAAAAAAAGTTCTTGATTAAGTATTCTGAAATAGAAAGAATTTTTGAGTTTTCAGATAAATTGTTGAGCCTTCTCCATCCAGAGGATGGGCATGGATACATGCTTGAGCGTCTGAGAGAAGAAGCTGAGCGTGATTCAATAGATGTTATGAAAAGTTTGACTTTTTTTAACAAAATGAGAGACGAGCATCGACAGAAATGGGTAGAGACTGGGATTGGTGACCCACATTTCCCCGAGTGGTCAATTCCTAATACCACATGACCCCACCTTTTCCACAAGAACTAACTCTCGGAGGCTGGCGAGCCGAGAGGGAGGCAAGTTTTTAGCAAAAAACTATGCCGTTTAGTTCGACGGAAAAGGTAAAAAAGAAGGAAGCTTGGGCCCTTTGTCGGTATTCCCAAACTCTCACTTTCATGCTATAATTCTTCTTATCCATCCAATCGGACAAATCAGGATTTTGGACACCTGAGCATATCTTTCGAGCATTACTGACGCGTACAAAACCTTGTACATATGAGAAAGAGACTGTGGTTCGAGAGTTTAGATATTTGTTATTGAGCAAACCTTGTTTTACATTTTGTATTACAATCCCTCTTTAACTTATTACCAACTACTATTTATATTTATGCCAATCACTATTGATTCTCTAAAGAAGGCCGGCCTTCAGTACGGATACTCTCGTACTCGCCGCCACCCATCTATCAAGCCTTTCATCGAAGGGACTGCTAATGGAACAGATTTTATCAACCTCGAAAAGACAAAAGAGCAACTAGAAACTGCAGTTTCGTTTTTGAAGTCAGTTCAAGGAGCTGGAAAGACTATTCTCTTCGTAGGTGTGAAGCCAGAAATTCGTCAGATTGTTAAGGAGGTCGCGCTTTCTCTTAACGCGCCTTACGTTGCAGAGCGATTCATCGGAGGGACTCTTACTAACTTCCCTCAGATGAAGAAGCGTGTTGATAAGCTTCACGATCTTCTCAAGAAGAAAGAAGCAGGCGAGCTCGCTGTGTATACAAAGAAGGAGCAGCTCTTGATCCAGCGTGACATCGACAGACTCGATCGTGACTTTGGTGGAGTGTCATCACTTTCTAACCTTCCTGCGGCTGTCGTTATCGTTGATCCTCGTCACGAAGATATGTGTGTAAAAGAGGCTATTCGTCTCCACATTCCTATCGTTGCGCTTTCTAACACTGACTGTACAATAGATGGTATAGCTTACCCAGTAGTAGGAAATGACGGTGGAGTAGTTCCAGTAAGATTCTTCCTCGAGGCTATCAAGTCAGAGCTTTCTGTTCAGGCGTAGACTACCTTTTCGGGTATTTCTGCCCTTGTTCACTAAATAACTATTAACTAAAAAACAATAACTGTATTTTGTATGGACGACATCAAACAACTTCGTGAAGAGACAGGTCTCTCATTTGCTCAGATTAAAAAGGCGCTAGATGAGGCAAATGGTGATAAGGAAAAGGCGCGTGAAGTACTCGCTCAGTATTCTGCAGCTTCTGCTGAGAAGAAGGCTGACAGAGAAATCACAGCGGGCGTAGTATCTTCATACGTACACAACTCTAAAACTATCGGAGTGCTTCTCGAGCTTGGGTGTGAAACCGACTTCGTAGCAAAAAACGAAGAGTTCGTAGCCCTTGCTCATGACCTCGCTATGCATGTATGTGCTATGGCTCCGACGTCTATCAACAACGAAGACGGCCTAGGAGAAGAGACTTCACTTTTGAAGCAGTCTTTCATTAAAGATCCTTCTATGACGGTTGAAGAAAGACTTGCAGGCGCAGTTCAGAAGTTCGGAGAGAATACTAAAGTAACTAAGTTCGTCCGCTACAGCATTTCCGGGTAACCGACAACCATGCTCCCATCTATATTAGCTATCATAGGAACCGTCTTCGCACTCTCTGCGGTGTCTATTCTTGTAATTCAGCACTATAGAATTAAGAAAGGGAATGTGATAGTTGATCCGGATTTTTCTGGTCCAGAGCATGTTTCAACTACAGTTAACACAATCATTCGGTATCTTTTGAAGCGTAGTGTTCACCTGAGAAAGTTTTGTATGCAGTACGTGCTCCACATAATGGTGAGGGGGATGTATCACTTCGATGTTCTTACTACCAAGATGTATGCACTATCTCGCAACTGGTTTGTTAAAAATGCAGTAAAGAACAAAGGAACAGTACCTCATTTCTGGGAGCATTTGAAAGTGTATAAGCAGGAAATGGATAAAGAAAGAGAGGAGGAAGATGTAAAATAATACGAAAATAATTTCTGTCAATAAATGTATTCTAAAAAAGCATTATAATATAATGCTTTTTTAGTTTTTTACGCCAGAAGTCATTCCCATGAAAACTGTGGATAAGCACACGTTTATCGCTTGACGTCTATAGCTGTTTAGTCATGTCACTTATCCCCACCAAAAGAGCGTTTCACCCATATTTTTCAACACTTTTTCAGCTATACTAGTATGATGGCTGCAAGCTGTGTTTTGATCTAAATGCTACTACGAAATTTACAACAATCTAGATTCGTAAAAGGCCTACTTATAGCCTTGCTTTTCTTAGGAGTAAGTAACTTTGCATACAGTGCCCCTTTACCTAATGTTATTTCATATCAGGGGTATCTCACCAATGCATCAGGTACTCCACAGGTAGGAACAACAACTGTCACCGTTCGCATCTACGACGCAGTCTCAGGAGGCACCCTCCTCTTCGAAGAACTCCACCCTACAACCCCAGTCACCAATGGATACTTCACAGTACAGATTGGTGCTGTAGGAGATGTAAACGGAGGAACAACAGCTACTAACATCACTGACCTCTCCTTTGACCGTTCTTACTACCTTACTGTAGAACTAGCAGCTCCTTTCTCTACAGGTGAGATGACTCTCTCAGGTGGTACACGTTCTCAACTAGGGACTGTGCCTTTTGCTAATGTGGCGTATGGGGCGCTGCAAGCTACCTCATCAGCTTCTCTTACTGCCCAGAAGGGGAAGATGTACTTCAACACCAATGACAACCAGCTCTACATTTACAACGGTACATCATGGAACCCTCTTTCAGTACAATCATCTACCTTCTCTACACTTACTGTTACTGGTACTACATCACTTCAAGCGGCGTCTGCTACAGCTCTTACTGTATCTAACACTCTAGTTACTAACAATCTAGTAGCTACCAATAGTACTTCGACTACCGGGTTCTTCTCTTCTCTTCTCTCTGCTGTCACTTCCGTATTCACCAACTTAACTACCACTAACGCTACTACGACTAATCTCGTAGCGTTAGGTACTACAACACTTGCTACAACCACTGCATCCTCACTTACCACTAACTCACTAGTCACCAGCCTACTATCCTTCACTAACGCATCATCCACTGGCGGTATCACAGCGAATTCCTTCTACGGAGCACTCCTGGGAACAGCTAACCTTACTTCACTTAATGTTACAGGACAGACAACACTTGCTAACGCATCCACCACGAATCTCACTTCATCAGGTCAGGTGTATCTTAACAATGCTTCAGCTACTAACTTTACCGCTAACTCACTAGTCGCTAATGGACTAACTGCTACCTCAGCTACTTCCACTAACTTCTTCTCCACACTCTTAAATGCAGTTACATCAGTATTCACTAACTTAACTACCACTAACGCTACAGCTACTAACCTAGCAGTCACCAATCTTTCTACTTCTAACTCTCTCTCCTCATCTGGTAACACTCTCACAAGTAATCTAGGAGGCTCAGTAGGGACATCCACCATCATCACTTCAAATGTCGCTTCCTCATCTGCTAACTTCTTCCAAGTACTCGTTAACGGTATCTCCTCATCTGTTGCTTCCATCATCAACTCTTTCACTCAGGGAGCTACAGGTAATATCCTTACGACAACGATTAACGGCATACAAGCTACCTCAAGTATCATCACTTCAAATACTCTCTCCACTTCTGGTGCTACTCTCACTACCACCATTAACGGCATTGCTACAACAACCGACCTCACTAACCTAGTAGCTTCCTCTACGTCTAATGCGCTCACTGTATCTACGAGTACTAACTCCTTTACGCTTACTTCAACTGTGAACGGACAGATCGCAACCACCACAGCACGTTTTCTAAACAGTAACGATCTTTCGTCTGCAGTAAACACTCTTACCTCTACAATCAACGGACTTTCTACTTCCACATCCATTATCAACTCCTCAACTCTTTCAGCTAACGCTGGAGTTGTGACTACCATCATCAACGGAGTTACTGCTACCACCTCAGTCTCTAACCTCTATACTTTCCTCGCTTCTTCTACGAACTCCAACCTAGTCATAGCTACTACTTCAACCGGAGTAGTTACTTACATTCTTACTGATACTCCAACATTTTCATCAACTACAATCACAGGACAAGCCAACTTTAACAATGCGTCCGCTACCGCCATCACTTCCACCACAGGATTCTTCTCTACGCTACTAGCAACTCTAGCTTCTATCACTGATCTTGTGGTAGGGAACTCTACAACTACTAATGCAGTTATTACTAATGCTACGATAGCTAATGCTACTGCCACCGGTAACATCACTACTAACACACTTACAGCCACAGGTCAGGCGTCGTTCTCTACAGCATCTGCGACAACTCTTGCTGCAACCACCCTCTACTCCATCAACTCCATCCTCACCAATGCTACAACATCTCTTTTTGCTGCAGTTAATGCATCCACCACCTTTGCTACCACTTCTCGCTCTTACATCAACACTCTTATTGCGGCATCGTCCACTCTCACTGACGCTCTCCTTACTCGTTCCACTACCACCGATGCTTACATCACGCGTCTCGTAACTGCTTCTTCTACGCTTACTGAAGCTATTGTTACTACGCTTAATGCCGTAGCACTTTCTGTTTCAGGTCAGACTACTCTCTCAAATGCTTCTGCGACCAATCTTACAGTTTCTAACAATCTAGTAACTAACAACCTACAATCAGTTGCAGGCACTTCTACCAACTTCTTCTCCACACTCTTAAATGCAGTTACATCAGTATTCACTAACTTAACTGCCACTAACGCCACTACCACTAATCTCGTTGCTTTAGGTGCTACAACACTTGCTACAACTTCGGTATCAGCTCTCACAATCACAGGGAACGCCACCATTACTAACGCATCCACCACCAATCTCACCAATGCAGGTGATCTCGTAGTACAAGGACAAAGCACACTTACTAACGCATCTACCACCGCTCTCTCAGTCTCTGGTCCCACCTTCCTTAACGCTCTTACTCTTACTAACGCATCTTCAACTGGCGGTATCACAGCGAATTCCTTCTACGGAGCTCTCCTAGGAACTGCTACTCTTACTTCACTTAATGTTACAGGACAGAGCACACTTACTAATGCTTCAGTTACCGCTCTTACGGTATCCGGTCAGGCTACTCTAGGTCTTGCATCCTCTACCGCTCTCACAGCGAGTACTCTCTATGGAGCACTCATTGGTACCACAGGGTCTTTCTCTTCAACTTTAAATGTAACAGGGAATACTGCTCTCTCTAACGCATCTACGACTAATCTCACTGCCACAGATCTCTTTAACGTACTAGGAACATCAACTCTTGCTACCACAACGGTATCTAGTCTCACATCTAATAGTATTTCTTTCCTTAACGCATCCTCAACCGGTGGGCTCACCATCGCATCACTCTTTGGGGCTAACTTAACATCGTGTAACGCTTCAACTGAGAAACTCCTTTGGGCAAATGGTACTTTTACTTGTGGAACTGACGCAGGCGGGGCAGGAGGAACAATCACTTCACTTAATGGATCATCTGTTGCTTCCCAGACCCTAGCTACCTCTACTTTATCTACCGTAGGACTCGATCTCCTCGTCGTCTCTTCTTCTACTACAGGAGTACACACCTTCTCTCTGTCCCCTCAAGCAGGCTACAGCATTCCACTTTCAGCATCCTCATCTAACTGGAACTCATTCTTCAACTCTCCGGTATCATATCTAACAGCAGGGGCCAACATCCTTTTCTCTTCTACTTCAACTATCGCTCTTAATCCCAACCTCTCCATCACCTCTCTTACTACAGGGAGTACAACCATCACAGGTACTTCAACTTTAGCTACAACTACAGCATCTACCGTTACTGTTTCAGGTCAGACTACACTAAATACTGCATCAGCTACAGGAATCACTTCTACTAACATCTACGGTACAAACGGAGTCATCACTAACGCCACAGCTACTAACCTCTTTGCATCAGAGGCAACATTCACTAAC
>JACCDG011612944.1_pt1 | contig 18727 bp, 57 predicted proteins | sample 7442471 | NCBI WGS metagenome assembly JACCDG01 (sample SAMN15323444, study PRJNA562643) | freshwater metagenome | isolation source: river surface water | place: USA:Blue River Watershed | collected 2017-08-17 | reverse complement strand
GCTCTTATCATTAAAGCTCATGACTTCTTTAACTATTGCTTAACTATTATAGCATTTAACTATCGGATAATCAAGGTATTTATAGTCAGTTTACCTTACTACCTTCCTTCGGTTGATATAACCCACAGAGGTTTTTGAGAATTCCAATAGGTGTAGGCTTACCCCAATTCTTACTGCACTCTTGCCACATCCATTTAGTACCATTGGCGGTTACTGCACCGATACCTTGTGAATGAAACTTACAGTTTTGACAATTCTTTTCCATATTATTTTGACAGTTGAATTAAAACGGGCCATAGGTTCAACACCAGTGACAAACAATTTATGATAATTAAGCTTTTGCTTTCAGAGACAGTTAAGCACCATACTGCCAATAGAGCAAAGCATAAGTTTAAGTAAATCAATTAGTCACCTCGTAGGGTTTATCCCACTTACCAATGTCAATATCCATATAGTAAGCACAGTTAAAGTAATCAGATTGAATGTCTGACTTGTCCCAGTGTTCTACTGACATGATAGCTTTGACCTTCTCCAAATACTCCAAAGCAATACCAGAGAATGATGTATCAAGCCAGTAGTGATTGACCTGAATACCTGAGTTAAACTTAGTCAGATACAACCTATGATTAGCCTTCTCTTCTTCTGAGTAACGCATGTCGCCTTCCAGCATATCGAGGCGGTTTTGAACAAAGTCAATCTTACCTGAAAGAATACGAACCTTCAAGCTGCTGCTATTCGTACCAGATACGCTAGTCTTCATGCCGTACTCTTTGTTCAATGCCTTCAAAGCTTCACGAACCTTAGTAACTGTATCTTTTTGAACCCAAGCCATTTGTAACTCCTGATGTGTTTATCGATGAATGAAGTATACCACAGATTTTCAGTTATGCGAATAACCTTAGCATAGCTAGGGTTAAGCATAAACTTCTTCTACTTCAATCTCAAATTCTGGCATATCGTAAGCTAATCGTGAACGTGCATAATCTAACTTACGCAACTTAATGTACTCTTCTGCTGACTGCATTGAAGCGAAAGTACGGTCAACTTGCCAATGACTACTACCATCATAGATTGATTCAACCATCACGATAAAAACTTGCATATCAACTCCTTGTTAAGTTGCATGAAGTATAACACGGATTTTTAGTCTCTGTCTTTACCTGAGTAAACCTTAGGGTTATTATCAAAGTAGCGAACCAACCCACCAAACATGAGCATCAAACCAAAGAAGCCCCATCCAGCTGCAGCGCCAGCTACAGTACCAAATGCAAACGAAAAGATAATTGCACCAGTGTAAAATGTATCGTTCATTCTTCAACTCCAAAATGTTTCTTCATCTTGTAACGTACTATATCACAGGTAGATTCTGCCTCAGCACACATATTTTTGTCAATGAAGTCATCGGTTGCCATGCGTTCGCCAAAATAATATGCTTTTTGTTCATCACAAATTGCCATACATTTATGAACAATCAACTCGGCAAACTTTTGTTTGTCAAAATAACGGAAACCATCATGCTCTTCGGTGGTGGCTTGTTCGGCAAGTACTTTAATTCGTTCATTCATAGCATTTCCTCCACAATCATTTCACCTTCATCAAGGTAGTTTACATGAAATTTAACACCATCAATTTCATACACTTCTGTGATACTGCGTTGGTTGTTAGTTGAATACAATGGGGCTAAAACTTCACCAGTGATTTTAGATATGAATGCAGCCGATTCTGCTGGAGTTAGTACTCGTCTATCCAAACCTAAGATTTTACGCCAGCTAGGGTCGTTTAAATCGATTCCTTGAGTCTTCGGTTGTGTTGCTTCAATACCAAAATGCTCTTTGATACGATTCGCAACCATCCAACCATACGTAGTATCACCTAATGCAGTTTCATCTGCAATATTAATGCACTGTTCAAGAATCAACTTAGCGAATAGCTCTGGTGAAAATACATACTTAACACCATCGTAACCCATTGGATACTCTACAACGGCTTTTTCCTTAAGTTCTTGAATTAGTTGCATTCTGTACCCTTAGCTTTGAAATCAGCTTCATATGTCCGTTGGTATTCCAAAGCTTGCATAATCATCTGATACATACAATCAGCTTCACTATCATCACCAATACCGAAGCCACCAAACCAATCAGTCACAAGCTTTGTAGCATACATATTAGGTGGTAGATTAACAGTACCAATAATCTTAACTTCACCAGTTACTGCATCCCTACCTTGCACTTCAACTCTTTCCATTTGCTGCCTCCTTTAGAAATTCTCTTGTGATATCATGAATTGTTTTACAGATAGTGCCTGAGCTTTTAGTAACTTATTCTCTTCTAATAGCTTAGATAATATATTACCAATTGCAACTAACTCCCAAATACCACTACTTCTAAGAATTTGAATAGCATCTTCTGTTGTTTTCGTATCTTCAGTATTCATATCAATCCTTTGAGCGTGGTAAGGCAATTAATACACAAGTTTCTTTACGTGGAATATTTAACTCACATTCTTGCTTTGCTTTACGAGCAGGTTGCATCCAATCTGGTTCAGCAAAGAATACGATTGCGAACATCATTACCATACCGATAATAAGTCCAGCCATAAAATCAGTTCCATTGTCGTTCATATCAAAACTCCTTCTGTGCAATCATTAAGTGCTGTTCTTCAACCAGAAAAGTTGAGCCAATTTCTCGCAGCTCTTCTGTGCGATTACCTTCATTATCTCCACCGCCAATAAACGTAGGAGAATCAGAGATAATGCTATGTTGGATTTTACCACCATATTTTACACGGCTATCTTGCACAATGCCTGTTACCCAAGCACAATCCAGATATTTAGCGATAACCCATTGACCAGTACGGTCAAAGTTAGAGCCTTCATTAAAATCAATCTTAGTTTGTGGAATTCCTACTGGCATATGCACCTTTCAATCATTGTAGTGGTGAGTATAGCACACTTCTTCTGGATGTTCAATAACCGACAAAACAAATCGGGTTTCCATACCTAAGATTTCTGCGTATGCTAACGCCTTTCGTGTAGCTTCTTGGCTAGTTTCTGCACAGACCAATAAGGGCTTCTTTTCAAAGATACCGATAGAGTCAAACGGACGAACTTCCATCGTTACTTGAAATGTAGTTTGTTTAGACATGTTTAGACCTTTCGATTAGTTTCATACCATAGTTGTTGATTGTATCAGAGATTTCTAGCCCTTCGCGTCTAATCAACAGATTATTTTTGAATGGTTTGTAGTCTACTTGATGATGCCACCGATTAAACTTCCATACAAGCTTAGTTACATCAGGATGTAAGTCCACTAGCATTTGTGATTTATTCTTAGTGCCTTCATGACGATAGAACTCTTCTGTGTTACCACCCTTCATACGTTGAGTAGTTACCTTGCCCTGCAAGAATGCATTGAATTGGATTGTACACCATCCATCTTTCAACATACGTAGGGATAAGTCCGTATCTTCATTGTACCTACCACGCCACTGATAAGGTGCATTATTATCGATAAGCAAACAAGAATAGATTCGTGTGTTTGTAATAAAAGGTGGTACTCTATCTGTTGCCTTTGCAAACGAATAGTAGTTAAAACCAGCTAACGGTACATTGGTGTAACGGTCAACGAAATCCTCTGCTGCAGCGAAGCAAGCACCAGTTTCTACCACAACTTTCATGTTATGGTTTAGGCGATGAAAAGCGTCTAGGTTATCGTCCATTACCCAATGACGTTTATGGCCTTGTTGCTTGGCATGCCACCAGCAGAAGTTCCTCGCAGCACCGGGTCCCTTGCTCAACAAAGAACCAAACGCATCACATGTCACGTAGTTATCTAACCACTTCTGAGGTAATACAAGGATTTTAGCGGGGTCAATCACCTTAGAGTACTCTAGGTATTCCTGCTCTTCGATAACGATGCTGTAGGGCACTCTCATGCGTTCTAGAGCCTTGCTTGTTAGTCGTGTATGCGCTCTTCCCTTAGATACAATGTAGATAGGATATTTAGGATTCACTTGCGTGTCCCTCCGTGTCATCTACGTACCTTTTATTTGCGTTGATACCTCGCTCTAAGAACGGATGCCAGATACTCTTAGTCTTAGGTGTAAGCTTTTGACCAATCAATGCTGCAAACTCGTCTAGGTCTGCTTGATTACGAAATCGTACATTAATCTTAGCGAATGGTTCCTGTTTTTCCTGTACGAATTCAGGCATACCCTTCCATTCAGTTTCTGCTAGTTCATGACTCATGTACTACTCCTTGATGATATGGTCGGCTGCAAGTTTGCAGAGTTTGTCGATGCATGTCGTCCACTCAACACCGCACTGTTTAGCCAGCTTTTCAGTATCAAACATTGTCAACGGCTTGCGTTGTTGTGGTGTGGCTCCAAGCAGTAAGCCATTCACTGCCTCAATAGCTGCCGCCCAAACGACTCGTGGGTCTGGATTACCTTTGTACGGACACCAGTCATCAAACATTTGCGATTCCATTAGCGGCGTAATAAACGCCACAGGCTCACCCTGCTCTTGCTTGGCTAGCTTTGGGCTTGCAATAATTTGAGTGTCCATTTCTGGCCGTTCTTGGGCGTACTCATATTGCACTTTTGTGCAATCCTGCCAGTCGCCTTCTCCAATCTCTCTGCGCTGATAAACAACAGGCGCACCCCGCTCTTGCTTTTCTACGTCTGCGATGGCTTGGCGTAGAGATTCTGAAGCGTCAATAACTTCATCAAGTAAAGGTTGCTCACGGATTGGAACGTATTTAATAATGTTTTCCAATGCCTCAAGCCATTGCTTCATTGCTTCATTACTCATAGTTTAGCTCTCCACATTACTTTATCCTCAGGATGATTACGTAAATTATACAAATGCTTTTCAGCAGTTTGTTTAAGGTACTCATAATCAGTACTCCAACATAGTGTATACCACCAGAAGCCTAAGTAGCGTTCTTGTAAATAATAAGCTGGCTCATAGCCTTCAATTGTTTTGCGAATGATTCGGAATGTCATTATGGGACCAATACCATGTAAAGAACAAAGATAATATAAGCACCTAAAATTAGATACTTAATCCAATTCATATGTTTAATTTGGTCCTCTTCTGCTTGCAGAGCATCTAAAAACATAGAATAGAAATTCTTAGGTGCAGTATACACTAATGTATCATGCACAAGTATTTTATTTTCTTGATGCTCGTACTTAGTAATAGCCTTACTCAAAGCTATGCACTCAATACTAGTAGGGTCAAGCTTGTCGCGTAACTCACGAATTGCATTCAGTTGTGTATCGCTCGATTGCGTCATCTACATCTTCTCCTTTATCCATTGCGTTGAAAATTGCTGAAACCATTTCAGGAGGGTAACCATCTAACCCATACTGGCGTTCCATATGGTAAGCAGCATCAGCATTACCTGTAATCATATATTGAAAATACTGGTCCGATAATTTCATTATAGTACTTTCCTTAAGTTAGCAAGTTTGCTAATATCCAAACGCTTACCATAGCCAGCTTCTCTATCAAGCTTTTCAGTGATACCTACATCACCAAAGCGGCTCACCATGACGATGCGTACAGTTGTACCAGCAGGTACATCATATTCATCCATTGCAGGTTCGTTACCATCCCAATAACCACGATAATAATACATACGTACATCTTCAGTAAGTTCACCATATTCAACAGTCCATGTTTCTCGTATATGTGGTTGCATATTACACTCCTTGCTCTTCTGCCATTAAAGCTGCCCACTTCAACCAGAAGTAACGCTGCCCTTGAATCTCTGGACAAAGATTGCCTGGTTCTTTACCAAATGCGTTAGTAGAATCAGTATTCAAACCCATAGCTTCCAAGCCTTCCTTGATATCTGCAAAGATATCCTCTCGAATATCATCCCTATCGAGCCAACTTAAAGCTGGAGATGTTTTATCCAAAAATTTAGTCAATGCATTATCAATAGCACAGCATGAGAATCGCTCAAGACTTGCTTTACGGATTGCATTATTAGAACACCAATAAGTTGCTTGATTATGTGCCAACTCTTTATCCGCTGCATCATGCAAGATATCCGAGATTTTATACTTGATTTTGGTTGACATATTACATTCCTTTGTAGTTACTGACTTGAGAGGGAAAGCGTTGATAGCTTCGGATAGGACTCACATCACCTACATTCTTGTAAACATAGTCTGGTTTCTTACCATACTTTGCTTCGTAGGCTTTTGAGAACAAGTACATGTCGTAATCTTCTTCAAGATACGTAGTCTGACCTTTAACGTAGCTGTACAAGGTGATATCACTAAAGATACCTAACTCGTGCAATTCTGAGGTTTTTACAGCCAACCAACCGTGACCAGCATCTGCATAAAATTTGTAAGTTTTATCTGACATGTTTAACTCCTGTTGTTGAATCGATGATGAAGTATAACAGAAAAATCCCTTGCATGGAATAACCACACAAGGGACTCGGATATTAAGGTTCCATTGGTTCCTTCTTTACGCTTTTACCACAATCATCGCAATAGCAGTAACGCCAATGTGGTTGAGTATACATTGGACCACCGCAAGAATCACAAGTCCAATCGTCATCATCTACCTCTGGTTTACCAATGATAGCTTCTAGATTCTTTGTGTAAGCCCCTTGAGAGACACTAAACGGACGAGGTTTAGCGCCTTTACCTGCATCATGAGCCATCTTCTTCCTTCGTATATTTATAGATTGCCATATTCAAAGTTGTAGTACCGTTCTTATAGTCGTGAGTTACACTACCTTGAGAACTTAGATAGGAATCGAGATACCAACTAACTGGTGGTACTACATTAGCATCGGCCCATTTTTTCAGTGCCTTACCATCGTAATTACTTATGCCAGCTTCTTTCAGTACTTCATCACTGACGGTATGACTGAAAGCTTTACGTTGACGATATTTGCCAATGAAACCAATACCACGCTTAGAAAAGTACATTGGTACTTCAGATAAACCAGTCAATGCTTTCATCATATCTTCAGCACCGACTTCGATTTCACAGAATTCAATACCACTATTCTTATCTTTGATACGAATTGAGATAACGTTATCATCTGCACGACCACCACGACTAGGGCGTGAAATTGATAGCTTACCTTGCAACAGGGAATTTTCCATCACATACCTTTAGATTTAAAATGCACAATCATGTCGTCCAACCAAAGCTGACGAGTAGTTTGCAGCTTGCGAAAAGAATTGTCGTAGTCTTGTCGGAATTCTTCAGCAGTTGCTTTACCTGTGCGTAACAACCAATCTTTCAAACAGAAGTTACCATTTAAAAGACAATTGATATGGGTTTTGATAGTATCTCTTGTTTCGTCAGTCAAATAACCTTGTCGCCATAAGTCTTGGATATTATCACAGATATATGGTGAGTTAGTATCAGCATCACCATATGTTGTATAGCCTTTAGGTAATCTTTTCTTGACTTCTTGCAAGACTTGGCTAGGTTTCAGAATTGGTTTAGATTTAGGCATTAGAAGTCCTCCTTGTAAAGTGCATAACCAGTCATGATAAGTTTACCAAATACCCATGCGATTACTACACCACCGACAGCACCTGCTAATTCGGGAATAGACAGAATCGTAATGGAAATAGCAATAGCTACAAAACCAATCAGTGTCGGCTTTACTAAAGCATTATTTACTAAAACAGCAAACAAACTTTTAATCTTCTCTTTCATTTTAATCTCCAAAGTATTTAGATGGCTTACATGTCAACCACATGACTTGCTTAGGTTCACAGATTATATCTGCAATATGGGTAGTCCGATATCGCCAATACCACACATTACCAGAATAGTCTTTACGAACCCTAGAAATACCAGAATCGCATGAGTTTTTCCAAATGATATAGTCAAATCCAAATAGAAAATTCAGAACTTTGTAAATCATTTTACTCTCCAAAGTTAATACGTTTATAGACCGCAACAACACGCTTACGAGCATTGTTATTAAAGGTATCGATAACCTTGCCGTTAACGACTGCAACAGCGTGACCTGTTACGTTGATAATGTACTCGCCATACGACAGTTGTGGGACCAACTTACCAAAGGTAATACCATCTACCCATCGAGCAGCTGTATGTTGAGCAGCAAAGCGAGAACGTTTACCATCACCACACACCTTAACCAAACGGAAACCACACTCTTCATAAGCTGCATGCAATGTCTTGAATGTAGCACCACTGCGGTCCTTACGACCATGCTTTTTCAGAACAGCGTGGGCTGTATCATACGCGATATCAGCTGCATTAGCCAACGCACGTACTGTGCAGTCGTTAGTTTCAGCAGAGGATGTAACGCCACGGTCAACGGAAAGAACTGTCTTCATATCAACTCCTTGTTAAGATGCAAGAAGTATAGCACAGATTTTTTAGTCTATGCTAATAACCCTACAACTTAGTACAGATTTTCTGAAAATAGTTTACCTTCACCATCTAATGACATGTCGCCACCTACACGGCGAATGATTTGACCATTGGTTTCAGCGATAATCCATGCTTCTTTACGAGTGTAGAAGTTGTTGAATTGGTCAATGAAACCTTGCTCTAACTCTCGCTCTAACCCGTGGAATAAAGCGTCTGCGACTTGGTGCATACCTTTGTCCCAATGACGAGCGCCAGCTATAACAATGATTGAACCATTTTCTAGGCGTAACTTATTAGCAGCACAGATAATACGTGAGTTATGCATCTACACCTTTCACTTGGTGCATAGACCAACGATGTGCATTGCCTCTGAAATCACCACGAGGGTCCATCTGTTGCTCAGTACCAAAGAAGTCATCCTGTGCTAGGCTGTCAAGGTAATCATCTAGGGTATCTGCTAATACTTCAGCATCACCTTCATTCTCTTTAACCATAGCAGTCAATCGCTCTAGTACAGTGACTACACGTTTTTGACAATCATTTAACTCAGTTTGCATTTGAATCCTCCGTTTGAATGTGTATAGTGTACTCACTTAATCTGCGCTTCTGCCATTCTTTTGTCCACTCGGGATTAACTTTTACCTTCAAACACTGAGGGTAGTAGTCTTCGCATAATTCTTGCAGTTGCTCAAAGAACCATTTAGGCAGCGTAATGATTATAGCAAGAATAATAGCCAATGACACAGAGAAACAAAAAATAGCTGTACTCTTAATCGAGTATAGATACTTAAACCGAAACTCTTGCAGCTGCTTCCATTTTTGCTCTAGCTTCATGAAAATCCTTAATGTGTTGTACAAAATTATTGAACTTGTCTTTTACTTTTTGGAGTAATGTTACTGGTTCAGTTTCATCAATTTGAATATCTTCAACAGTATAATCATCCAGAGTACTGAAAAGATAGTCGGATAACAACAAGCACATAAATGCTCGTGGCTCCCATTCGTCATAACTAGTGAAGTTGCTCGGCTCTGTACCTTCAAAATAACCATCATCACCTGTATAACCAAGCTCTTTCATTAATCTAGTCATTTTACCATAAGCACCACGGACGTTAGCAAAATGCACTAACTGATAGCAGATACCAGCAAAAATATGAATTTTATCATCTGGCTCGTCATAGTACATACGGGCAATGTCAACTAAAGCTGGAATTAACTCCAGACGTTCTTCATATGTTAACGGTGTGTTTAAATAGTCTTGCATTATGTTCCTTCTTTCAATAAATGTTTTGCACGGTCTTCACAAATTACTGTTTCAGAGCCAACAAAGTTAGCAGAGATTTCAACTACATTGTTCATACTACCACATACTCGTGCAGCAGTTCGCATGTCACTTTCATTTACAGTTTGCCACATACAACCCTGTAGTGCAAGCGCCAGCATGATAGATATAATAATCTTCATTAGATAAACTCCGATTGAATATCTGTGTCTTCTACACGAACAATTGCCGTATTAGAATAGTCATGCTTATCATTCAGCTTAGTTACATCATAAGTACTGACAGCACGACCAAAACCTTCAATAAACATATCTTCACCAAAACGTGCAATGTTTTCTGCAGCGTACAGAATGATATCGTCTAAAGAGTGTACCTTATGAAAGCATTCACTAAACTCTGCAATCTCAGCGGCTACAAACTCTGGATTATCATATGCTGGATGCATGATAATTTCAATATCTTTTTCGATTGTCACTCGGACCTTGCGTCTAATCATTAGATTTTACCTTTCATATCAGCATAGAATTTATGTTTACCAATCTCAGCAACTACTTGCTTTTTCTTCGTCCATCGGTTGCTTACTCGCTTCTCAGCATACCATAGCACGTTAGGCTTTAAGGTAGGCTTAAAACGGTCATTAACCATTCGTTCGGACAGTGCCAGTATCTCGGCATAGACTTTACCTTCATAAGCTGGTAGAGAGGCTTCTATAGCTTCTCCGAACGGTTTGTTGAGCAGAGTATAGCTGAATTGCTTGTACTGGTTAACAATCCCACAGTAACTTGAAGGGTAATATGGGTGATGTTTACGATTGTAGATTACAGAAGCTACAGCTTCCAAACCCTTAGCACCTTCGCCACGAGCTTCATGGTACAAGGCAGTAACCAAACAGTTACGCTCAGAGGCTTTGTATTCTTCGAGAATACGGTTCTGTTCTTGTTGCTCGATTACCAATGTAGTGACACGGTAACCTAAAGCAATAAGCAGAGTTAAAATGCAAAGCAAAATTGCTTTGATAACTACATCAGAATATTTACGCATAGATTGAATCTCCGCGCTTATTTTGACGTTGCAATGAAAAATCTTTCTTCTTGCGTTTCTTGTTACGATTTTGATAGTCTTCGTAACCAGCGTCATCGAATCGTTTATTCTTGCCTTTGTTGTTCTGAAGGTAAGAGCTTTGCATTTTAGTTTCCTTAGTTAGTTAAGCAGCTTGTAGTGTATCACACAAATCAAGAATTTTCTGTGCTTCTTCGAAATCTACAGCTTTTGCCATAAAATCTACGTTTTCTGTTGCGTAATCGACACAAACTACGTCATACAATGACCTAACTTCTGCATTACGGACAATGACGAATTCTTTTTCCATGTGATACTCCTTATTAACGGTTGTTTAAGCGCAAGACGTTAGCTTCTGCTTCAGTCTTCAGATAGTGCAGAGCAACATCTGTGTATTGTACGGTATCAAAAGTTTTCCAATACCCGTTAGTCCATTTGACAATGTATCTCATTTGTTAAACCTTTCTTTATAAGCTTGTTCAATTTCCAATTTCAATAAAGTCTCTGCAATTAGAGTTTGACCGTTGAGTGCTTTGTACACATCATCGATTTGAACTCCAGCTGCATTAGCTTCATGAAGTAACTTCTGTAACTTCCACTCAAAATCACGAGCATCCATCATACCACCCTTTCTCTTGATTACTGAACTTATTAAATAAATTATCTTCTAAGTCCAAAATACTGCAGATTACTTCTCGTTCATCTTGTTTACTGACGAACTCGATGTTTTCTTCAGAGAACCGAGAGTATACATCAATTTCTTTTACTTGTCTAGTCTTTTTATTCTTCAAGTTCTGCAAGCCTCCATGCTTTAAATTCTAAGTCTTCAATGATACCTTGCTTTTCGTGCAACTCTTGAGACAAATCTGAGATTTCATCAAATAAGTCGTTTCGTTCTTCTTCAAGTTTATCTATGCGTTGCTCTAAAAGTTTAATCTCAGATTCACGTTCTTCTAGTAAAGCTTCAAACTTATTGATAAACTCTACAGTTAGAGAAGCGCCAGCTAAATAAGCTTCTACTTCAAGTTCCTTGATGCTCTGCATTATCACCTCCATCTATTCTTCTCGCAATTGGTTTAAAACTTTCCAACACAGAGAAATTCTCTCGAAATACTTCAACCTTACCTCTTCGATATAGATTTTCAATTGCTATCAGTAAGAATAAGGCCATAAGACACTCGTTTAAAAGTTCTGGTGTCATTTCAACCGTACCTTCGCCTAAGGCAAGAATAAAGCACAACAAGGTTAACCAGTAAAGGTATTGCTCTGCTTCAGCTGTATCAACCTTATATCCATCAGAAGAGTTTGTACTGCGAATAGTATTCATCAATACAGCTAGATGCAGAACCTCTACATCTTCTAACCTCTCAAAGAAATCTCCAGCAGTTAAGAACGAACACTCTTGCAGTTCTTTAGCAGCTCTTACAAGATAAGTTGGTAGCTTATCTCCAGCAGTAGCAATTTTCTCCAAATCTACTGCAAACCCTATGCTGTTAATCATAGTAGCGCGTCCTCTACATCAGACAAATCAGGTTTGGTTGTATAGTGCCTTTTCTGGTCCAAGAGTACTTGACTTTCAACAGTGCGTTGATTGTTGCACGTTGGAAAAGGCCAATTAGTCATCGGTTGAGTCTTCTGTGTTGTCTGCATTGCATGTACCTTTTAAAAAGTTCTTCATTGTTGAGTCTAACTTAATCGTTAGAGAGACTTGATTGTACACCATAACTGGCTGTCTTCCATGCATATTAAACACACGAGGCTTAAAATATTTTCTGCTGATAGTACCAATGCCACTTAACTTAACACTTTTACCTTCACCTAACAAGTTTTGCATGTGGGCAATTAAGTGCGACACTACATCTTCAACTTCATAGAGTCGGTATTTAGTTGAGTTTGAGACTAAACGAATCAGCTCTTTTGTTTTTACTGGTTTTGCGTCATTTGCCATTTGATAACCTTTAAGTAACGTGGAAATAGAAAGTAACGTAGCGGCTCTTTTGTGGTTGTACACATAGCTTCACCAAAGTTACCGAAACCTAGGAATTTAAATTGCTCTGTTTCATTGCCTAAGAATGAAAATACATCTAGATTTTTAAGGTCTTCCAAGGGTTGAGGAAAATCCTCAGGTTTCCAATCTGCTAAATCAATATCTGAAATCATATTAACCTTCCTTTACATTGTTAGGGATTAGTTGACGGAATTGTAACCAACCACAAAGATTACCACTATGAGGTTGATAATGTCTGTCAACATGCGTTACACCTTCAATATCCAAATATTCATCAGCAAAAGGCATATCTTGAATCGGTGTAGCGATATGCTCAACTGGTGACGCATGCACTGGCACTGAATTAATCAATCGGTCAAACACCATAGAAGCCTTCTCTAAGCTGCCATCGTTCTTACGATAGCTAACCTGAGCGCAACAACTAGCGCTAATCATACGGGCCTCTTCCATAGTGATGTACTTATCGTTTTCATCTAGGTAGAATCGCTCACCAGTATGTGAATCACGGTATGTTTTTACATACGGTACATGCCACTCACCGACATTTAATTCTTCTGGAATATGTGCAGTATATTCAATGCACATTACAGCTGCAAGTTCCGCAATCTCAGGTTGTGCATCTTCATGGTCACGTAACCAGAACCAATTATTATAATCAGTAGCAGTTACGATTGTCTTCATAAGTTGATAAGGCTCAAGGATACGGTTTACAATTTGCTTATGTAAACCTGCATCTTTCATAGCCTTAGCATACTTTACCGCGCTATCACGAGAAGCGAACCATAAAGTCTTTGCTCGTTCAATGTCAGATACTTCTGCTTTAGCTTGCATACCTGCTTGATTAGCACCCCAATGAACGGGCATAGCTGGCGTATTCTCAACCAGTTCAATTACCTTATCAATTGGGATAGCACGAGAGCTGGCAGCATTACGACTAAACACGCGATGCGTCATTAGTTCACCATGAATAAATCGTGGATAGACTAATTCAAATGTAGTTAAACGAGTTCCGTGGATTTCGTTATAACTGTCTGCAATAATTTTAGCTGTAATCAAGCTGATTCCTTTCGTAAAATTCGACTCATTGGGTACTTCACTAATGTTACTGACCCACCCTTAGATTTAACAGCATCTGCAAAGTCTTGTAGCATACCTAGAATGCGGTCTTTATCGCCTCCAGCTAGTCCCATACCAATGTACGGAAAACCGAAGTCTCGGTGTCCATGTTCTTTAACCAAACGGTCTAAGATTTTCTGGAATGCTTCGTACTCAAAGTAGTCATCCTTACCATCGTAACCTTTGGCAAAATCGTACTGAGTGTAGGCATTGATAATAGTAATCGGACCATACATGATGCTATACGTACCTAGTTTACTACGTTCTCCGTAATAAGTCAAGCAATCTGCCGCATAAGCTGCAGGAAACTCTGCCTTAATATGCCTAGCGATACCTTTACCCATAGTACAAAAGCAATTACAGCCATGCACAATATAGTTGAAATGCCCTTGACGGGCTAATTCAATTAAATCACCTTCCATGTGTTTCATATTAACCTTTCAATTGTTCAAGAAATACTCGGCGTTGTTGGTCATCAAAACTCAGCCATTCCTCTTTTGCAAACTTACCAACAATTTCAATTGGAGCATCAGCCCACATTGCAGGTAATGCTTTAGAAGTTGCCAGCGCATTATCATACGTCAGTTCAACATTCTTAGCTGACATACGCATTAGCTTTTTCTTACCAACATAGTATGGTGTCTTCAGCTTACACGGTGCTAACTTAGAATCTTCATCTTTACGGTAGACCATAAAACCTTCACCACGGTCTGTTTCAGCTAAAGTAATAGCTTCTGCAAGTGTCATAACTCCAGTACCATTACACGGATGAAATGTACCGTCACCAGCTTTTTCTCGCATACCTAATAGATGCAATCCAATGCGCTCATTCACGATATGCGGGTCTTGTGGTACGACTACTTCAAACAAAGTAGAGGCATCGCTATCAATAACCATATCGTAAAGTGCATAATCTTTTAGGATGAGTTCTTTTGCCCACTGAGCATATTCAGAGGTTGTAGTGCCAGTAGTTGATACTACTAATTCACCATTGTGTAAAGTTGCACAAGCCATGTATCCGTTAATTTTCTTATAGACTTCAACTTGCGTATCTAAATCAACAGCAGACCACCAGTAGTCATTTTCCAAATAATTGAAAGACTTGCGTGGTGCAGCTTGCACTAGTTCTTTGGTTACTGAGTCATATACGTGACCTCTGCATTCAAGAAGGTCAGTCTCAACAAACCAAAGGTAGTCGTACATAGCTCGGCGGTGATACTTGAATGTAGTGTATTTACCATCATTCTTCATGACAGCTAGACCACGATTAACTAGATTCATTTGTTCTTCGTAATTCAACATCTTCAACCTTTCTGTGAAATTTAATTCGTTTGTAGAGATTACACTCTTTACCATCTGCACTTGTTTTAGCATCTAGTATATCACAAAGAGAGTAAGTCTTCCCCTTCTGAAAATGTTTACAACTTCCACAAGAATTTGTCATAATTTTACACTAAAACGCCTTTTCATTTGCTCAAGTTTTTCTTCTGGTACGTTGTGGATGTTAACACCATTATGACGATTTTCAATGATGATACTGACAAAATTTGCATTGCATTCTTTAGCAATAGTCTCATAAACCAGAACTTCAAATTCAGTAGTACTTGTGTTTGATACAGCTACGGATTTACCCTGTTCAAGTACGTACCGTGTATTATCTTGGCAAAGCTGATGTGCTTGTCTTAATCGTAATGCATCAAATTCATACAGACCGTTTTCCATATAAAAGTAATCATCGGCTTCAAACGCTTTATTAACTACACCAGTAGCCCATAAAGTAGCCGCAAACGTAGATTTACCTGCACCAGATACACCACGGATTAAATATAGGGTAGGTTTATGCATTTAGTTTTTCCAGTTCTGCTTCAAGTTCTTTACGGCGTTTCTCTTTGAGATATGCATCAAGATTCGACTTAGTATCTAAATACCAATTGTTTAAAGCCTCTAGACCGACTTCAATTTCATGAGGTTTAAAATAGTATGAACTGTTCCAACCATCGTAGAAGTATACAGGAATATCTTTCATACGCTCTCTGAGTTTAGTCTGTGCCATAGGGTACACAGCTTCACTAAAAATACTCATACAATTGACGTAGATATAAATTGTACCTTCTTCATATGTACGGTCATCTGGAAAGTTTGTAGGCTTGTGAACTTGCCAAGCAATATCCCATGCGAAATAAAGTTCTTTATATCGTTGACCTAAACGATGATACATATCTCCAGTGTATTCATTTTCGATAATCACATCAGCGTACATAGGTAGTACTTTAGCAAAAGCTGTTACCTTTGCGTACTGTGCAGCTTTTTCATTTAATTTTACTTGTAGTCTAGGGTGCATTATTTCTTACCTTTCAGTTTTAAATATTCTTCATCATCTAAGTCTCGTACACCAGCACAAGGCTTATTGATAGCTTTCTCGGTTGCTCGATTGCCTAAGCGTATTAGACCACACTTTCCGCAGTAAATGAACATACCCTTAGCATTTAATGTACGGTTGAAGTTATGACCCTGCATGCTCAGTTACCTTTTGAACCATATCATCCAGTTGTTTAGCTAAATCTTCCATATAGTACCTACCAGCTACACTATCACCTAAAAATCGACCATCATAGTAGTTACTATTTTGTCGGTCACGTTCTTGCAAGTAGAGTTCCAAAACTTCACTAAATTTATCAGTCATTTAATACTCCAATGGATTAGTCCAATCAAGTATATCATAGCAGAAGCCATTTCAACCAAGATTAGGGGTTTGTCTTTAGCAATAAAGCCAGCGATACACCAAAGTGTACCACCGATTACACTGAAGATTAAGTTTAACGGAAAAATATTGAACGCAGTTAATACCATACCAATTAGGTAGGTTATTGTGCCTAGCCATTTAATCATAGTTGTGTCTCACTATACTGTTGGATTCTTACACCAGAGCCTTCTAGCAAGTTTAAGCCAGCAGCATCACGGTAAGGTGTCTTATAAACTAAGCGCCTAACGCCAGCTTGAACCATCATAGCACTGCATTGTACACAAGGTGCAAGGGTAACATACACGGTTGAATCAATGCAGCTTACACCCTCTCGTGCAGCTTTCAATATACAGTTTAATTCTGCATGAATTACTTCTGGTTTAGTCACAAAAGCAGATTCATGTGGAAAAGGTAATGGGTTACGCTCTTCACAGCAGTTGTCACGCCCTTTAGCAGTACCATTATAACCAGTGAGGGTTACCCCATGACTAGTGACTAAAACAGCCCCTACCTGCGCTCTAACAGCTTTTGAGAGCATCGCGTGAGTTAGTGCTGTCTGCATGTAGACACTATCAAGTTCTTTTTGACTAGCCATGATACACCTTTACTACTTTGTGCGGATTAACTTTAGGTTGTTTACTCATTTCCATAACATTAACTGCTTCATCATATGTTCTGACTTTGCAGTGTTTAACATGGTCTTCTAACCACCACTGAATTTCGCTTGTGCTTGTCATAGACCAACCGTTACGGTCCTTGAACATCCATACAAAACCTAACCAGCCGCGCTTACGTACAGCAAAAGTGCCATCAGCAAATTCCACAATGTGAGCTTTAAACGGATTATAAAACTTCATACTCTTTAATTCCTTCTTCAGATGTATAACGAACAAAGCGAACACCAAAACCTTTCAGCATTGCTTGACAAGTTGGACAAGGTTTGGCAATAGCCATATCACCATTGTCATGAAAACGCTGCACTAGAATGCTATGGATATCTTTACGTCCAGATTGTAGCACAGCGGATAACTCTGCATGTTGGTAAATCTTTTCGTCTGATTCTCCAGCTTTGACTGCGAAATGTTGCATAAGTGGGTGAGACTTATTATAGTTGTTAGTACCAGTTCCTAGTACCTTACCTTTGCGGTCAAAACATGTAGCTACGATAGTGTAGCGTTTTCTTACTGACATTAGAGAGTGCCCTTAGCTTTCTTGAGTTTACGTTGAATAGATGAAAGTTTATTACCTTGAACCTTAATCTTACGCTTCCAAGTCTTAAGTTGATTCAGATATGCAAAGTCTTCTGCAGTATTCGGATTGTCGGGGTCGCACAACAACCAGTGAACTTGGATATCACGGTTGATTAGTTTCTTAACCTCTTCAACTTTTGTTAATGCAACGCGATTGATGCTAACTAAGAAGTCGATATCTTCGTTGGTCAACGTTTCAATGTGATGAAGAATTACAGTATTACGAAATTCGAAGTTAACTGGTTCACCACCCAATAGAAAAGCTTCTTGGCTAGGTTTACCCTGTACAGCTTTTTCAGCACGTTTCCAGAAGATTTCAACTAGTGTACGTTCATCTTCACCAAGACCCATACGTTCAACCAAGCTATCGAATTCAGATTTCATTTGCATTTAAAGACTCCTTTAAGTTATTGAAGGCTCTATAGTAGCACATCTTTTATCCATTTGCAACACCTTTTATGAAAATATTTCTAACATTGTGCTTGCGTTCTAACATGAACTGTGTTATAGTGCAGTTTTCAATGTTAAAAGGAGAACACTATGAACGACCCATACGGACAACAAGCTGTAGCCACTGGAGTTACAGACGGTAGTAAAAATAAGCCAGAAGTTTACTATGAAGGTGAACCTCATTTTTGGATGTGGTTTAATGGTAAAGACGAAGTTGCAAGCTTAGAGTTTGTATTTAATCACCCAAACCTAGGATTGTGCAGAGATGTACGGACAAGTACAGTACTGCGTAAGTTTGATGGCGGTTTTGAAACTCGTAATACTATTTACAAACAACTTACACCAGAGATTCGTGCAACTTTTGCACCTACGTTTGACCGCCATGATTAAAATCGTAGCTATCTGGTTACTGTTTACTATTGCTATTGTT
>JACCDG011038498.1_pt1 | contig 18728 bp, 18 predicted proteins | sample 7442471 | NCBI WGS metagenome assembly JACCDG01 (sample SAMN15323444, study PRJNA562643) | freshwater metagenome | isolation source: river surface water | place: USA:Blue River Watershed | collected 2017-08-17 | reverse complement strand
GATTTCAGCATAGCGAATTACGGTGTCAGATCCTGGACCATGAAGTCCTGTCGAATTGGCAATCCGATATTGATAAACTGCAGTTCCTGAAATTGTGGTTGCAGGACTATAGCTTGTGACGGTTGAGCAATAGTCGGACTCTGGGTTGGATTTAAAGGAAGATTGAGAAGATCCCCCAGAGTCTGAAGAGGAAGAAGAACAGCCTAAAATGAAGACGAAGACAGATGAAAAACACAAGGCCTTCCAGCTCGAAGTCAACGGAGTCTTGACGGAGTATTGATGAAAACTTAAAGGAGTGCGCTGATGTTCATGTTTGCCCATACCTTCGTATCGGCAGACTGGACAAAGGAGCTAAGACCCAGATCGAGATTTTTTAGAAAAAAAAGTGTCTCAAAATGAAAAAAGTCCCAGAAAGGTGTGAAACAATAACCCAAATTTTAAGGTGGGTGACCATGATAACGACTTTAGGCTTCTCAGTACAAGCTGAGCTTGCTCACCATCGTCAGGGACAGTCCCCTAATCTTATGCTTGTAGGGTTATTTTTCTTACACTTCCTGGAACTCAGATCACAGTGTACTCCTCGGCCCGTCGAAGGTCAAATTTTCACCGACTTGACTGTGTGAATTCTTTTTTGCAACCGAAAAGAAAGTTAAGTCTTTGTGGGTATTGTTTTATTCCGAAACTTGGGGTGTGAAAATGGTAAAAAATCTTGACTTCATTTTTCCTTGGATCGTGTTTTTTTACGGTGTTTTCATGGTTTTTTCGATGGAGTTTCTTGATGCGCATGCTCCATCTGTTTCTTGGGCAAGAAACCTGCTGCATCAGATGCAAATGCGTCGTGGTTTCGCATGGCTATGTTTTTTTATTGGGGGCCTTTGGTCCTTGCAAAACATATGGTTGTGAACTAGTTTCCAGGGACTATGTCCAGCAACCAATACTCTCTGTTTCAACAAAAAAGTTCTCAAGAAATTCAAACTCATTCTGTCGCTGAAACCTCGTCTCTTTCCGAAGAAAAAGTGAATCAAGAGACCCAACCTAGTGTGATGTCTGTTGAGCAATTGAATAAGACCATTCGTCAAATGATCGAAGGTCAATTGAATTTGGTATGGGTGCGTGGAGAGTTATCTAACTTTAAAGCTCACACATCGGGGCATTTTTATTTCAGCTTAAAAGATAGCAAATCACAAATTCGCGCCGTGATGTTTCGAGGTTTCAATTCCAAGTTGCGTTTTAAACCAACCGATGGAATGGAGATCATCCTTCGTGGGCGAGTGACAGTGTATGAACCTCGAGGTGAATACCAAATTACTTGTGAAATGATGGAACCCGTAGGAGCTGGAGCTTTGCAAAAAGCCTACGAGCAATTGAAAGAAAAGCTACGCCTAGAGGGTTTGTTTGATCCTGCGAAAAAACGACCTCTGCCCTTGCTTCCAAGGCATATTGCCATTGTGACTTCTCCAACTGGAGCAGCTATTCAGGATATGATGAATGTTTTGTCTCGCCGAAACAAAGGCGTCCCCATCACTGTTGTGCCAACTTTAGTTCAAGGAGAAACGGCCGCGCCAAAGATTTGTCAGGCGTTCAAGTTAGCATGCAGTTTGCCCAATGTGGATGTGATCATCATTGGTCGAGGTGGCGGCTCTATCGAAGACCTCTGGGCCTTTAATGATGAGACCTTGGCCAGGTTGATTGCGCAGTCACCTGTTCCCGTGATTTCAGCCGTGGGACATGAGGTAGATTTTACGATTGCTGACTTTGTTGCCGATGTTCGAGCACCGACGCCTTCCGCTGCGGCCGAGTTGGTTGTTCAAAACGCCGAAGATTTAGTCAAGCAAGTTCAGGGAATTTTTCGACTCTTGGTGATCTCCATCCAAAAGAAATTAAAATCAGAAAAGCAAATTGTGATTGGTTTGATCCGAGGACTTGTGGACCCTCAACGTCGTCTTCAAGATTTCATGCAAAAGAACGACGACTTGATGTTGCGTCTGCAAGGATCGGTGCAGAGAAATTTTTCTGTTCTGCTTTGGAAGATTCGTAGTTTAAGACAAAAGTTATCTTCACCAGAAAAAGTATTTGCCTATAAAAAATCTCAACATCAATACGTGGCGGAAAAAATCGAAAAGCGCATGCTGTATGTTTTAGAAAAGAAAAAACAAAGGCTTGCTCAGTCTGTGGGGATGTTGGATAGCTTGAGTCCATTGAAAGTGATGGAGCGTGGATATTCTATTGTTCAGGGACCAGATCAAATTCTACGAGATTCATCCCAGGTCCGCGTGGGTGAATTGATTCAAGTGGGGTTTGCTGGAAGTAGTTTAGTTGCAAAAGTGGAATCAGTGTCGAAGGAGTCATTATGGAATTCGAAAAAAAATTAGCTCGTTTGGAAGAGCTTGTCCAAAAAATGGAAAAAGCAGATTTGTCCTTAGAAGATTCTTTAAAGTTTTTTGAAGAGGGTGTGCGTTTATCACGTGAGTGCCAAGGACAGCTTGCTGACGCTGAAAATAAAGTGAAAATCTTGATGGGTTTAGATGATCAGGGTAAACCGATCACGAAAGATTTTGACGTTACCAACGAAGGTTAATCATGGATTTTACATCTGAGATTCAGATCTTTGAGGATTACGCCAGCAAGATTTTTCAAGGCTTATCCTCAGATCAAAAGTGGACAGATCAACTTTACCCTGCAATGTCTTATTCCTTTCTTGGGGGAGGAAAAAGATTTCGTCCTGTGCTGTCCATGCTGATGATGAAGGCTTTGAAACAAGACGTTCATCGAATTTTGCCTGTGGCTTGTGCCATTGAAATGATTCACACCTACTCTTTGATTCATGATGATTTGCCCTGCATGGACAACGATGATGTTCGCCGAGGTCGTCCAACGAATCATAAAGTTTACGGTGAAACGATGGCACTGCTAGCGGGCGATGCTCTGTTAACGGATGCATTTTTTGTTCTTGCCGATCAGATGAAAGATTTAGAAAAAGTTGCAGCTTTGATCAAGCTTGTAGCGGAAGCAGCCGGAAGTCAGGGCATGGTCAGTGGTCAGGTCATGGATATTTTTCTTAAAGAGCTGAATCAAGATCTGGTCGAAAAAATTCACCGCTACAAAACAGGTGCCTTGATTCGTGTCTCTTGTGAGTCGGCAGCCGTTATGGCAGGTTTATCCATAGAAAATCAAAAGAAGGTTCGGCATTTTGGTGAAAGTTTAGGTTTAGCTTTCCAGGTGAAGGATGATCTTTTGGATTTTCAAGAAGAAACCGGGGCTGTGAATTTGGCCCATATTTTAGGCGAAGAAAAAGCAGAAGCCTTTTTGCAACAATTAAGTAGGAAAGCTCAACAGGATTTGGCAGAATTAGGTGTGGAATCAGAAAACACCTTGTTTCAGTTGATTCAGTGGAATCAAAAAAGGACTTTGTAATGAAACAAACTGGGTTTGATCCAGAAAACAACAAACTTCGTCAGTGCTTTAAATTTTTTCTTTTTTTGATCTTTTTTTCAGCCGGTTGTGCCTATATGAGCAAACACACAACAGCGCCTACTCGCCCCGTGACTTCTGATAAAACACAGCAATCACCTTCTGAGATTTCAAATCAGGGCACGAAGACAGCGTCAAGCACGCCTGCTGCGGATTCACCTGCGGGATCGGTAAAAGAGTCCATCAAGTTAGGTTTGATCCTAGGGCCAGGAGGTGTGCGAGCCATGGCTCATGCAGGTGTTTTGCAGGAACTTCATCGCAACCAAATCATTCCGGTGGGAATCGTGGGCATGGAGTGGGGAGCTTTGGTCGCTGCTTATTTTGCAGATAAAGCGGACCGTTACACAGCGGAATGGCAGCTAGGTAAAATCAAAGAAGATCAAATTTTCCATCGAGGAGTTCTAACCACAGGAACTTCGAAAGATTTAACTGACATGAAAAAAGTGTTTGAAGAAAATTTTTCAACACGAACCGTTGAGTCTGCCCGTATTCCCATGGCTTGTCCTTCTTTCAATTTATCCAAGCAAAAAGTTTATTGGATGGTGAAGGGTCCTTTTGCAGCCATGCTTCCCTATTGTTTACCTTCACCAGGTCTTTGGGCAGCTACGGAACAATCCACCTCCCATGCTCTTGATTATAAATCAGCCGTCGATTTTTTGCGACGCCAAGGAGCGAATCGCATTGTGTTGATTCAGTTGCTTCCAGCTTCGGATCGCCCTTTTCTCAAACAGGTTGGGTCTTCTGAAAATCAATGGTGGAGTCTTGCAAGTTTGGCGGGTCAGCAAGCAATGAGTATGATGGATTTTACCTTGCAGGTGAAAGTCGACTGGGTCATCATTAATGACTTATCCCAAAGAAAAAATGCATTGGCTTTGGGACAACAGGCAGGAAAAGAATTAGTCCAATGGATTCAATTACAAACAACAGGAGAATAAAATGCGAGTTCCATTAGAATCAGTCTCCATTTTTTCAGAACGTCGTAGAATTTTAGCCGAAAAAATAAAAGGAAGTGTGATGATCATTCCATCTCACCCTGAGTATATTCGCAATCATGATGTTCATCATCCCTACCGTGTTGATTCCAATTTATATTATCTGACAGGATTTGAAGAGCCAGAAGCCATTTTTATCTTTCGTGCAGGAATGAGTCCAGAATCGATTTTATTTGTACGTTCGAAGGATCCTCTTCGAGAAACTTGGGATGGATTTCGCTATGGCCCTCAAGGAGCTCAAGAACATTACGGTGTGGATGTGACTCATCCTCTGGAAGACTTTGAAAAAATAGCGCCTCAGTACTTACAAAATGCAGAAAAACTTTACTATCGTCTTTTTAAAAACACGGAATTTGATGAGAAAATTCGTGATGTCATGGAAACCTATCTTCGCAGCTATGGTCGATCGGGTTGGGGACTGTTGCCCATCTTAGATCCAGGACAAGTTTTAGGTGAAATGAGAGTCGTCAAATCTGACTATGAAGTCCAACTGATGCGAGAAGCTTGCCGTATTACTGCAGAAACTCATGTGGAAGTCATGAAGGCTGTGAAGCCAGGTATGAATGAACGACAAATTCATGGTTTGATCTTGCAACAATTCTTGCATCGAGGAGCTTCTCGAGAAGGATATAATTCCATTGTTGCAACAGGATCCAATGCAACAACTTTGCATTATGTTTTTAATGACCAGACTTTCAAAAAAGATGATTTGCTTTTAATCGACGCTGGCGCTGAGTACAAATATTATACTGGTGATATCACTCGTACGTTTCCTGTGTCTGGAAAGTTCACAGATGCTCAACGAGAACTCTATGAAGCCGTTCTTAAAGTTCAGAAAACACTGATTGATCTGGTAAGGCCCGGTGAGAAATTTGAAAATCTTCGCATGATCGCAGAAGAACTTCTGGCGCATATGATGATTAATTTGGGCTTACTCAATGGGACAATTGAACAAATTCTACAATCCAAAGCGCAGAAAAAATATTATCCACATGGAGTCGGTCATTGGCTAGGTATGGATGTTCATGATGCTGGAGCATATTTTAATTCCATGCGCGAATCTGTCCAGTTAGTTCCGAATATGTGTCTAACAATTGAACCAGGAATTTACGTGCCTGCTAATGATTTGGACGCTCCCGCAAGGTTTCGAGGTTTAGGAATTCGTATTGAAGATAACATTTTAGTGACGGAAAATGGAAATGAAAATATGACTTCAATGTGTCCTAAGCATATTGAGGAGATTGAATTTTTAATGCAAAATTCCAGATCTTAGAATTTTTGAGTAAGCCACCCTCGTTCGGTGGCTAATCTCTGAAGTTCCATTTCAGATGAATATAAAACATGATCGCTATCAACAGCAGTGACAGCAATGGGGAAATCCGTCGCAGCTTCAAGAAGGCTAATATCCCCTAAAGTATTTCCACAGCAAAGAAATGGGTCAATACCTTGAGTGTGCTCAAGCAGAGCTTGAGCTTTACCCTGTTTCCAAGTGATAGGTCCCTGTTGAGTTTCAGTGATATTTCCATTTTGAATTTCTGTTTGAACGCCTAATACATTTTGTTCTGGAATGTGATAAAGCTTTGCACCTGGTTCGACAGACCACTTGATCGATGCTGTGACAACGAAAACATTCACTTTGTATCGGTGAAGAATTTGAATCAATTTTTGCTGTTCCGTAAACAGCGGCATTGGTTGAATTTGATCCACATAATTCTGAGCCCATTGACGAATCTGTTTCAATGGAAGTCCTGCATTGATTTGTGCAAGCCATAAGTAGGCTGGTGGTGGATTTTTTGCTTTGATATTTCGATAATGCATCCAAGGATTGTCAGGAAGATTCTTTAACAGGTGATTTTGAATTTGATATTGAAAAAATCCTTCACCAAGATCCGTGTCCCACAAAGTTCCATCCGCATCAAAGGCTGCGTGCAGAGTGCGTGAAGAATTTTTTTCCAAATAAGTTGTTAACTCTGTCCAGAAAGCTTCAGAATATTTTTCATTATGTGAGTTTAAACCCTGTGTTTTCATCGCTTGAGTTTAATCGGAAAAAAAGTGATATTCAATCAGAAGATCAATGTTATTAAATTGGCTGCATGAACTGTGGGGTAAGAATGTTGAATTACGATATTCATGTTTTGCAAGAATCAGATATGGAAGAGCTTCAAGAGTTTGAAAAGAAGAAGCTAGAAGCCTCAGTTCCTGAAGAGATTGAACGGCAACTGCTGTCTTGGTCAGCAAAATGGAGACCTGAATCTATGCAGCATTACCTGCCCTTGGGGTGGAGTTTTGTCGTGCGAGACCTGCAGACGAAAGAAATAATGGGATATTTTCTTGCTCAAGCCTTGTTATTTATGGATGGTCAAACTCAATCCTTATGGGTCGAGCATGTTCAGTGTGTGGATGAAAAGATCTTTCAAGTATTGATCGAAGTTGCAACAAAAACTGCGCGAGAAAAACATTTTCAAAAAGTTTATTTTAAAAATGAATCATCGGTCAAAGAGTTGGGTCCAATTCCTAAATCCAGTCTTTGGAATCCCGATGTTTTTCAAGTCTTCACAACAAAGGTGAATATATGAGTTCAGGTTTTTCTTTTGTTCGTCGTCAGGAAAATATCCAAAGATTAAAAAATGAAACCTTCGATCTTCTGATTGTTGGTGGCGGAATCAATGGTGCTGGGGTTGCTCGTGATGCCAGTTTACGTGGAATGAAGGTTGCGCTGATTGAAAAAAATGATTTTTCTTCAGGAACAAGTTGTCGCTCCAGCAAGCTCATTCATGGTGGAATACGTTATCTAGAAAATCTGGAATTTCATTTGGTATTTGAAGCTCTGTCAGAACGTGAAAAACTTTTTCAGATGGCTCCCCATTTGGTGCACCCTCTTCGTTTTTTATTACCCGTGTATCAGCACTCTCGCGTAGGAATGTTCAAAATGAGTTTGGGCATGTGGCTGTATGATGCCTTAAGTATGTTTCGAGCACCGCAACTGCATGAGCGATTAGACTCGAAAGAAACAATGCAAAGAATGCCTTCCTTGCAGCCCAAAGAACTTGTGGGGTCCTATGTTTATTCAGATGCCTATATGGATGATGACCGACTGGCGATCGAAACATTAAGATGCGCTGATCGTCATCAATCCGCATTGGTCAGTTATGTTCAGGCGGGAACGTCTGATTTCACCAATGAAATTAAAACTGTCCAATGCCACGACTTACTTGGAAATGAAAAATTCCAGGTAAGAGCCCGTCATGTCATCAGTTGTTCTGGGCCTTGGACAGATGAAGTGGGTTCGGGTTGGTTTTCTGATTGGAAAAAAATGATGAGGCCCACCAAAGGTGTTCATATTACTTTTCAAAACAAAGATTTTCCTTTGTCTTCAGCGATGGTGATGGAAGAAGGCGGTCGTATTGTTTTCGCCATTCCAAGACATGATATGGTGATTGTGGGAACAACGGATACTGACTTCAAAGAAAGTCCAGATCAAGTTCAAGTTCAAGCAAAGGATGTGGAATATTTGCTGCAGGTTCTGAAGGATTACTTTCCAGGAATTGCTCTAGGAAAAGAAAACATCCAAGGAGCCTATGCGGGAGTTCGGCCTCTCGTCCATGATGGGTCCTCTTCGGAAGGAAAAACTTCCAGAGAGCATACGATTTTTTCACGACAAGAGGGTGTGACATTTGTTGCTGGGGGGAAATACACAACTTACAGATTGATGTCACAGCAGATTGTAGATCAGGCATTATCTTTTTTTTCCATGGAAGACAAAGTTCAGTGGAAGTCTGTCGATACTTCTTGTTTGATCAGCCCTTGGGCCAGTGCGGAAAAAATGGAAATGACTCAAGCAGCTGTGCGAAAAATGTCCTTTTCAAAAATGTCACTGCAGCAAGCTTTGCAGCTTGTTTTCCGCCACGGAGAAGAGGCGCTACATTTGTTCCAGAAGTGGGGACATAACAGGACTTATTGGGCCTATGAAGCCTTGCATGCCCTTGACTCTGCGATGTGTTTGAACATTGTGGATTTTTTCATTCGTCGAACACCCTTGTTCTTAGCGAATCAGGATCATGGTCAACAAATTCTACCAGAGATTTTGCCTTTGTTTCAGGAGTTTTTGGGGTGGTCTGATCAACAAACACAGCAGCAGATTCAAAAGTATCATGAATTTTGCGAAAAGGAGCTTGCCTGGCAGAAAAGCATGAGGGTCTAGCTCGTCCAAAGTTTGCTTACAAAGAAAGCAGTATTTTTTAAAAAGAACCTGTATTGAATAATTTGACTCTGGTCTGCACCCTGTCTAGACTTGAGTGATAGCGTTTTCGAGCTTCAATAACAACATTCATTCAACGAGTTCATCATGGGTTTTTTTGATAAATTTACAGAATATTTTTCTAACGATATCGCAATTGATTTAGGGACAGCCAACACTCTTGTTTTTGCCAAGGGACGTGGAATTATTTTGGACGAGCCATCCGTGGTGGCAGTTCAGAAAAATTTTCGAGGAATGCAGAATCGCGTTCTTGCCGTAGGGAAAGAAGCCAAAGAAATGTTGGGAAGGACTCCCGGCAGTATCGTTGCCATCCGTCCTATCAAAGATGGGGTTATCGCTGACTTCCAAGTTACACAGTCAATGCTGAAGTACTTTATCGAAAAATCGATGGGTGGTCAGAAAAACCTCATTCGTCCTCGTATTATTATTTGTGTTCCTTATGGGATCACAGAGGTTGAAAAAAGAGCCGTGAAAGAATCTGCTCAGGCCGCGGGTGCTCGTGAAGTCTATTTGATTGAAGAACCTATGGCAGCTGCCATTGGAGCAGGTCTTCCTATCATCGAACCAAGTGGAAATATGGTTGTTGATATGGGAGGTGGAACAACAGGTGTTGCTGTCATTTCCTTGGGTGGTATCGTTTATTGTAAATCCATCAAAGTTGCTGGTGATAAATTTGACGAAGCAATTGTGAATTATGTACGTCGTCAGTTCAATTTATTGATTGGTGAAAGAACGGCTGAAAACATCAAAATTCAAATTGGGAATGCCTATCCGTTTGAAGAAGAAAAAACGATGGAGATCAAAGGTCGTGACTTAGTCGCTGGGGCGCCTAAGACGATTGAAATCACAAGTTCACAGGTGAATGATGCTTTGATGGATCCTTTATCTGAAGTGGTGGATGCTGTTCGTACAGCTCTTGAAAAAACACCACCAGAGCTTGCTTCGGATATTGTTGACAATGGGATTGTTCTCACAGGTGGTGGAGCGCTGTTGGCAAACCTGGATGTTCTTCTGCGCGAAAGAACAGGATTGCCCGTATCTATTGCCGAAGATCCTTTAACTTGTGTTGTGATGGGGTCTGGAAAAGTTTTGGAAGAAATCGATTTATTACGTCAGCTGACAGTTGATTAATTATGGATCAAGAGCTTCTTCGAAAAGTTGGATTGTTCTTTTTTTTCTGTATTCTTGATGAGAAGAAAGCCACCCAATTTGCAGCAGAAGCTGTTTCTCAGCTTTATCATAAAATTCAGTCTGAAGATTTACCCTCGGAAGTTTTATTGATCCGTGTTTGCCATCAATTGTGGAAAAAGAAAAGTATTCGATCCGCAGCCGGTTCCGTTTTTTCCACAGTTTTTTCCACAGTGTCCTTTCAGGATGGGGTTGATTTAAATCCCTGGCGTGAGTTTCAAAAAAAAGCACAGGATGATGAATTAATGTCTGTGATTTTTGTCAAAATATTAAAAATTGATCTTGAGAAAGTCGCCTTTGCTTTAGAAATATCAGAAGGAACTCTTCGCTACAGATTAGGGCGAGCTTTAAGGAAATTAGGAAGTATGAATCAAGTTGGTCCTCGCTCAGTCTCTCGGGTGAATGTATGACCAGTTTTCAATACTCCAAAAAAGGAAAAAGACAACTGACTCCTTTTTTCTCAAGGGAACTCTTGTTTGATTATAAAGAAAATCGATTGGATCCCGAAAGACATCAGTGCGTGCAAGACTTGGCAACAAGTTCGCTGGAAGTCCGTCAAGAGCTTCAGAAGTTAGAGCATGGAATTTTGTATGCAGAACTACTATCTCAAACCGTGATCACTACGGCATTTGTTGAGCGTATCAGAAAAAGTGAAAGCCATTGGGATCAGCTGCTCCAAAAAATTAATTTTGGATCATGGCCTCAGGGCTTGAAGTGGGGACTGGAAGCAGCGATTGTTGCTGTGGGAATTATTTCCGTGGGTATCTTAATGCCATGGAACCAATTGACTCGTGTTCGCTGGATGACCCCTTCAGAAATGATTTTAAGTGAAGTCAAAAAAGCTCCGTCAGTTTATGAACATGAAGAGCCGGTTCATCAGGCGAAGATGGAAGATCAAACAACATTTCCAGATGAAGGAATTGTTGCTCAAACGCAGCATCACAAAGACTTTTCACAATTTACTCGTTTTCAGTTTGATTACCCTGTGTACTTTTCAAATAAGATTCGTTCTTCCGCTGGGCCAAGTGCAGAAAAGCCAGTTGAACCAAAAACAAAAGTTGCTGAAACCACTCCAGTTACTCGACCAATGGAACCGAAAACTCCAGTGGTGGCCAGTGCATCAAAAGTTGCTGAAAATAATACTGAATCGGCATCTGGCGCTTCCAATGCTGCAGCGAAAGCAGGACAAGGTTTTCTCTTTCGGGGTGTGATACGGATCACAAATATCGAGGCAACAACGCCTAAGCTGGTTGAAAAAATCTCAGAAATGGGAGGCCGTAAAGCAGGGGAAGTGCCATTGGGTTGGAAAAAAGGAAATAGCAGTTACTTTCACTTCACATTGCCTGAAAATAAATACGAAGAGCTGAAACAATTCATGACGACTTATGGAACGATTAAGATTCAGAAAGAACATCATGAAAGGGTAATGCCCGATGGAATTATTCGTTTGATTATATCTGTGGAAGAGAACTCTCAACCGAAGGGGGCGAACGACAAGCCTCAAGAAAGCTCAGATGGCGGAGACTCAAACTAGAAGATCCTTAAGATCGGTATTGTTTTGGTGGTTTATCGCAATTTCATTTGTGCCTTTGGCCTTTGTGACCGGTTATTCTCTGATGAAATATGAAGCTGCATTGACGATGGAATTAAATCAAAGACTCTTGGCGAATGGTCGAGAAGTGCAGTCCATTCTTACGGATTATCGAAACGTTCTATTGGATCGCAGAGAAAAATTTTTTCGTGATTTAACTATAGCCTACAATCTTTCGATTCAAAAAAGCAGCACACTGGAAATTCTTCTGAAACAGAGGATGCTGGATGATGTCATCTCTCAGATCAGTTTATTCGACATTTATGGCAGGCAAGTTTTCGTTGCAAAAAATATCAACCAAGAAAAACTTCAGTTTTATGACAAGGATTTTTCAGAGGCGCAGAATTTAACAAAAGATCAAATATCGAAATTCACGGAACAGCAAGATCAAATACTTTCTTTAGATTTTTCCGAAGAAGGCCTTGTTCGTTTAAGTCTTATTTCAAAAGTATTTCATATTGGCAATCATCTGGTCGGGTATTCCAGAATGTACTTAGATTTAAAAAAAGACTTTGTGCATTCCTTGAAAGAAAGAATGGGTTTAGAATTAGCATTTCTGAATCCACAATCTGAAATCGTTCTTGCTACAAGCCAGGATATGTCGATGGTTCCATCCACTTTGTGGAAGAATAAAAAAAATTTTGAATGGGTATCCCGTGGAGAACCTTTTGGTTTTATTGCTACTCCATTGAAATGGGGGGATGAAAAGCTTGTTCTCTTGGTCGGAGCTTCAAAAATGTTAGCCAATCAAACAATTCGCAATGTGAACTATACGTTCTTTGCCGTGGTTGGACTTTTGATGGCTGTGATTTTTATTGTCAGTATGTTGACTTCAAATGCTGTTGTTAAGCCCATCAATGAACTCTTAGAAGGAATTGAAAAGTTTCAAACCTACGAGGTTCCTTTAGAGATTCCCGTTAAGACAGACTCAGAAATTGGCCTTCTGACCGAAAAGTTCAATTATGCCACACGAAAAATTGTGGATGTTCAGATGGATCTTCGAAAAAAAATTCAAGAGCTGGAATTAGCAAACAAAGATTTGAAAGAGGCGCAACAACAACTTGTTCAATCTGCAAAAATGGCAAGTCTTGGACAATTGGTTGCGGGGATAGCTCATGAGTTGAATAATCCCATCGGATTTATTTATAGCAATATGATTCATTTGAAAGAGTATGCTGAAAAAATCATTCTTTTTTCAAAAGCTGTCGCAGATTACCCTGATCAGTATTCCAAGCTGTATCAAGAATATGAGATTGAGTTTATTGAAAAAGATTTACCCAAATTGATTCGGTCCTGTGAAGAAGGATCCAAGAGAACACGAGATATTGTTTTGGGCTTAAGAAAATTTTCAAGAATAGAAGAAGATATCGTCAAACCCATTCGCCTTTCGGAATCGATTCAAACCAGTTTAAGTTTGCTGAGTGGAGAAATAAAGAATCGTATTCAAATTGACTGCAAGTTTGATTTTGACCCTGATGTTCAGTGTTTACCGTCTGAAATCAACCAAGTATTTATGAATATTTTGACAAACGCTGTGCAGGCAATCGAAGGTGAAGGACGAATCGATATTTCACAGCAAAAATCAAATCTAGGAAATCAACCTGCTATATGTATTCAAATCAAAGATAGTGGCCCAGGTATTAGTCCTGAAAATCAGCAAAAGATATTCGACCCATTTTTTACAACAAAAGATGTCGGTAGTGGAACAGGACTAGGCTTAAGCATCACTTACGGTATCGTAAAAAAACACCAAGGCTTGATTCAGATGCATTCAGAGTTAGGAAAAGGGACAAGTTTTTCTGTGATATTGCCTTTGAAATCTCAAGTTGAGACATCCTCATAATTTTTCTTCAGTACGGACATTTCCTGGCCGAAAAGATATTCATGTCACAGGAAAAAAAAGATCATTCGGCATTTCTTCTTTACCTCTTTTTAGGCATCGCAGGGGTTATTATTTATTTTGGAATGTATAGGTTGCAGTCAAATCAATCCACAGAGTTTTCAAGTCACTTAGAAACTACGGAAGTTCTTTCAGAAGATCATTCAAAGTTGGGTGGTGGATCCCAAGAGGAAGAGTTAAAGAGAATCAATCGGCATTTGTTTCTACAAGCTCAAAAGCAAGAATTAGAACGAATGAAACAAAATATTCAAAACCACCAGAGTGCTCCTGATATTCAGCGAAAACATGATACTGAAAGAGAATTATTGACGGGTAAGGGTGTTCAGTTTGAAACAGATCTTCGCCAAAAAAAGATCCAAAGAGATACGGGTCGTCCTGACAAGCCAATTGAAATCAAAGAGCTTCATCAAGTTGTCACGGCAGAGTTGGCAAGACAAAACTTAAAAATTAAGAAATCGGAAATCGTGCAAGACAATTATGCGGATGCTTATATTCAGTATGCTCGACAGCAAGGCTATGAAGTGAAACTTCAGCGATCTGGTGATCATTACATTGTAGAAAGTGTGACGCCATTGCGACAACCAGGATCTGAGAATGAGCAAGAAGATCTTCTTGATTCCGAGGGCATTCCAGAAGAGCAGGGAGCTCAATAACCCCAAAAGCCAATTCCGATTCCTACTGGACAAGCTGGAATGAACATTATTAGAATGTCCAGATAAGGAGGGTTTTTATGAATCCTGGAAAATATTTATTAAGTTGTTTCGTCGTAAGTACGCTGGCATTGACATTGAACTCTTGTGGACCCAAAGCTTTCGTGAAAGGCGAGTATGAAGATGCCAACCGCGAAAATTTGATGAACGATCAATGGTCAGAGACAGACATGCAGAACATTGCAAAATCCATGGTGGAAAGTATGGTTGCGCATCCAGTGATTGCTCAAGCGAAAACTCCACCGATCGTGATGGTGACCAACCTTCAAAATAAAACAAGTGAACATATTGATACTCAGGGAGTTATGGATATGGTTCGCGTGGAATTGATGAAAACTGGCAAAGTTGTTTTTGTTGATAAAGAAGCTCGTGAAGATGTGGCTCAGGAATACAACTATCAAAATTCAGGGATGATGTCTGAAACGACAAAAAAAGGTCCTGGCGGCCAAGTGGGTGCTGATTTTATTGTGAATGGACGTCTTGAGTCGATCATTCAAGAAGTAGGTAAAGATAAGACCGTGTATTATAAGGTCACTTTAAATCTGACAAATTTAAAAACCAATTTGATCACTTGGACAGATCATAAACAAATTCGAAAAGCATTTAAGAAGAAAAGTATCGGGCTTTAATTATTTCAACTAAGGGAAGTGAAAGTTGAAGAAATTATTTTTACTTTCCATTCTTATTCTCAGCGCGGGGTGTGCAACATATCAATCGAATGTTGCCCCAGCGAAGCACGCACTCAAATCAGGAGATGCAACTCAAGCAGCAAATTTGCTCAAGCCTTTTGCTCTTGAAGAATCCAAAGATCAATTAGTTTATTTGTTGGATTATGCCACAGCTTTGCAGGCTGCCGGTGAGTATCAAGAAAGTAATAAATATTTCTTACAAGCCGATAAGTTGATGGACGACTTAGATTATCATTCTATTTCTAAGGTAGCAGGTTCTCTTCTGAGTTCCGAAGAGATGGTTCAATACAAAGGCGAATCTTTTGAAAAAGTTTTAGTCAATGCCTACATGGCTTTGAATTACATCATGCTGGGAAAAATGGAAGATGCTCTTGTGGAAACTCGTCGTTTGAATGAGAAGCTATCCAAGTATCAGCGTGAGGGCGAACATCGTTATGAAGAAAATCCGTTCGCTCATTATCTTGCAGGAATCATTTGGGAAGCAGATAAGAAATATGACGATGCTTACATTGAGTACAAGCGCGCCTATGAATTAGATCCAATGATGGAAAGACTTCCCACAGATCTTTTGACTCTTTCGAAGTTATCCCAAAGAAAAGACGAGTACAAAAAGTGGAAGCAAGAGTTTCCTTCGTCTTTGGAAAATCCGCAGGCTTACGATAAAAACATGGGTGAACTGATTGTCCTTGTTCAGCAGGGTTGGGGGCCAACGAAGCATCCGCGCCCCGAGGCCCCAAGGTATCCAATGCTTTTGCCCGAGTATTCAGTGATTCAAGATTGCCGAGTTCAAATTATCGATGGCGATAGTCGTCGCTGCCAAACTGCTTATAATGTTCAGAAGGTCGCTATTCAGACATTGAACGATGATTACGGATCCCTTGTGGCTCGTCGTCTAGGTGGTGTGGCTACCAAAATGGTGGTCGCAGATCAGATTCGTCAAAAAAACAAGCTGGCGGGTGATTTGCTTTTATTGGGTATGTTGATTTCAGACAGGGCGGATCTTCGTCAATGGTCATTTCTACCACAAAGTTTTCAAATTGTGCGATGGTATCTACCCGCAGGAACATATCAAATTCAGATGCAGGGTCTTGCTTGGTCAGGAGCCATTGTCGAAGAGAAGCCGGTCCTTCAGGTGGAAATTCTGCCAGGGAAGAAAATTATCCAACATGTACGCTTTGTGAAATAAAAAAAAAAGGACCCTTGAAGGTCCTTTTTTTCATCACGATCAATGAATCGTCGATATTAATTTGTGCCGCTTGTATTTGTTGGGTTTCCAAAGTTCATATTTGGATTTGGAAGATTTGGAGTATCATCATCCTGCATTCCAGGAAGGATGATCGCCTTTTCCGCAGCAACTTTTGCAGTAGCATCAGCAACAACGCGAGCCGCAGCTGAAGCAACACGGTTTTCAAGGTTTTGCTTCATATCGTCGCCCGCCATACGAGCTTCCAATTGAGCAACCATGTTCTGGACTTGTTTTGTCATATAATCTTGAGGGAATGCACCCAACTTCGCAAGGTAGTTAGAAATGCTACCATTACCAGTTTGGATAATTTCACGAAGAGTGAAAAGAGGAGCATATTGAGATGCTTTTTTCTCAGCTTCGAAGATAATTTGAGTCAAAGTCGCAGCCGTGATGTCATTTTTCGACTTATTGTCGATCACCATGACTTCTTCGTTTGTGCGGATCATTTTTGCAATATCATCCAAAGTGACATAGCAACTTTGTTGAGTGTCATACAACTTACGGTTTTGATAACGCTTGATGATTTTTACTTTTGATGAATTTTTAGTACCTGTTGTCATGAGGTCGTTTTGGTTAATCAAGTTTCCTCCCTTACTAAGTTCCATCCGCATCAGCCCCCGATATGAGACGTGTTTTCTGCCTCATTTTGAGTCGCGGAAAGAGTCGAATGTTGGGCAACCTAACCCTGCCGCAAAGTGTTGTCAAGAACACAAATTCTCAAAAACTTTCTCTATGTTGCATCGCTTTGTACTCCCGCAACAAAGCTCTTTTCTCGAGAGAAAAGAGCTAATTTTCTATTTAGACACAGGGGGATCAAGTGTGGTGAAAACTTTTCAAAAAATTGGACCAATCCCCCTTTAGTTCGACCAAGGTCCAGCCGAAAAGACTCCTAGGTAAGCTTTGAATCAGCGAATTTTTCGCATAGCAGAAGCAGTGGAGTAAGAATGAACTCTGGATCGACTCAAAATGTAAAATCTTTCGAGATACTGATGAACATGGCCCTTCTTTTTGTGGGGGGTGTGCTTGTGGTTCCGATATTTTTGGGCGCTTACTTCCAAAAGGAGCACCAATCCCAGGCCGATGCCGAGGTTTTGGCCTATCAAATTTTGCAAATCCACCAAAAGCTAGGGCCTGAGTCCATGACTTCTGAGCTCGAAATGACATTGGGTGCATCCCATCAGGTGAGCCCCGCAGAAGGGGGCCGAGGTCCAGCCTCGGTCCAGCAACAGACTTTGCCTGAAGACGCCAAAACGAATGTTCAGGATCGCCAGATTGGGAAGAATCCCTGGGGACATCCCTATCATTATAAGATTGAAACAGTTTCGGGGCATCAACAAATCAAGATTTGGTCCACCGGACCACATGGCAAGAACTTATCTCATGATCAAGTGGCTCAATCCTTTGCTGCTGGCCCAAACACCTTTGTCCAGATCTTTGAATGAGGTCCGAGTTTTCTTAAGAATCGCTGCTGGCAAGCCGATAGAAGGATCATGTACCGGATGAAGGGGATACGATGATTCAAGCAATCCAGGCATACCCAAAAGTTCTCAATTTATTTTTGATACTTCCATTGGCTGTGGGATGTGCAACGCATGAATTCGTGTCAAAGGATTCACGAGATCCTGGTGGGGTTTACTACGAGGCCTCCTATCAGGATCATAACTCTCCTCCGAAAAAACTCATTCCACCTGAGGATATTGAAAATCAAGAGTCATTTAAAAATCGGAACATGGCAGACAGTCACTATGCTATTGCAGAAAGCCTGAGCTTGGAAGGTCAACACCAGAAGGCAATTCAGTATTTTAAATTGGCCGAGATTTATGATCCTGAGTCCGCGCAAATCTCTATGCGGCTTTCCGCGGAATATGCCAAGTTGGATTTGTTGAATGAATCAATGGAGCATGCGCAAAAGGCCGTGAAAAAGAATCCCTATTTGGTGGATGCACGGATTCTTTGGGCGGGTTTGCTTTCAACGACAAAGGCTTACCCACAGGCCATCGAACAATACCAAGAAGTTTTGAAGTTACAGCCAAAAAATATCGAGGCTCCTCTTTTTATGGGAGCAGTCTATGCGGAGCAAAAGCAGTATGCGAAGGCCATAGAAAGCTTCCGTCGACTAGAAAGCAATCCAGATTATCCTCAACTTTACATGCTGTATTTTTATATGGCGCGAATTTATCAAGAAATGAAAACTCCAGAATCAGATAAAAAATGTGCCGAGTACTATCAAAAAGCCATGAAAGAGAAGCCTGATTTTGCAGAAGCAACATTGCAATATGCCAGCTACTTAATTTTGAATCACAAAACACAAGCTGCGGAAGTTGTTTTGGAAAAATTCCAACGTCAATATGGTCCCCATCTCAGGATTGCAGAACTGTTGTCCCAAATCTATTTGGATCAGGAAAAGTATGATTTGGCGATGGAGCAAATGGGTTTTATGGAAAACACACAGGACCCTCAAGGTTTGCAAACAAAATTAAAAATGGCTCTACTCAGTATCGAACGAAAAAAATATGAGTTTGCAATTCAGAAGTTATCCGAAATTTTGCAGGTTGTTCCAGAATCCGACAAGGTTCGATATTATTTGGCAGCAGTTTATGAAGAGCAAAAACAAAGTGAATTAGCCATTCAGCATTATCGTAAGATTTCATCTACCAGCCAATTTTTTGGAGATGCAGTTGTT
>JACCDG011045753.1_pt1 | contig 18729 bp, 11 predicted proteins | sample 7442471 | NCBI WGS metagenome assembly JACCDG01 (sample SAMN15323444, study PRJNA562643) | freshwater metagenome | isolation source: river surface water | place: USA:Blue River Watershed | collected 2017-08-17 | reverse complement strand
GTCTTTCCATGCCAAAAGTCAATTCACAGCAGACCGGCATCGCGCTGCGCCATGGCCCACGCACATCTGACCGATCAGAATTCTTTATAAACAATGAAACCCTTATTGAGCTTTCCGGACCTTCATTAAAGTTGCCTGCTATCGGTGAGTTAGGAGGTAAAGGGTGGATAATTCTGATTTTGGTTTAACTTTATAGTTTGTACTTTATACTTTATTAAAGCGAAGAGTAAGTAATTTATGGCCATTATTAATTCCATTGCCAGTTGGTTCATGAAAAAACGCATGCATCAGATTGAGCTGTTTATGAAATACCCGATTGATGTGCAGGAAGAATGGTTGAGCAAGCTGATAAAATCGGCAAAGGATACGGAGTGGGGAAGGAAATACCGTTTCGACAGTATTATCAATTACGAGCAGTTTAAAAGGTGGGTTCCTTTGCAGGATTATGAATCGTTGAAACCATACATAGAACGTATACGACGCGGCGAGCAGAACGTTTTATGGGCGAGTGAAATTAAGTGGTTTGCAAAGTCGAGCGGTACTACGGGCGATAAAAGCAAGTTTATTCCGGTAAGTTCTGAGTCGCTGGATGGCTGCCATTATAACGGGGGGCGCGATATGGTGACGATTTATTGTGTGAACAATCCGGAAACGCAATTGTTTACAGGAAAGAATCTGGCGCTGGGGGGTAGTCATAAAATAGATGAGTTTGGGGCTTATGAATCCTATCATGGCGATGTAAGTGCCATTGTAATGCAGAACCTGCCTATATGGGCGGAATATTTCCGGGCTCCGGATCTGAGTATTGCGCTAATGGATAACTGGGAAGAGAAGTTGGAAAAAATGGCGGTGGCTACAATGAATGAAAACGTAACCAGTATTGCCGGAGTTCCTTCCTGGATGTTGGTATTGTTGAAACGCATCCTGGAATACAAGGAATCATCGTCCTTGAAGGATATATGGCCTAATCTGGAGGTTTATTTTCATGGTGGCGTAAGTTTTACACCGTATAAAGAGCAGTTTATGGGGATATTCGGGAAGGAGCAGACGAATTTTCTTCAATTGTATAACGCATCGGAAGGTTTTTTTGGTATTCAAGACCAGTGCAATAGTGAGGAGATGCTGCTGATGCTGGATTATGGCGTGTATTACGAATTTATTCCGGTTGAGGAAATGGGTAAGCAGCACCCTGAGGTATGTAGTCTGGCCGATGTGAAAGTAGGAAGGAATTACGCTATGGTGATTTCGACAACGGCGGGTTTATGGCGTTATCAGTTAGGCGATACAATACGTTTTACAGGAACGAGTCCTTACCGTTTTGTGATAACCGGCCGAACCCGGCATTTTATTAATGCATTTGGTGAAGAATTGATGGTGCATAATGCCGAAACGGCTTTGCATAAAGCCTGTCAGAAGACTGAGGCTGCGGTTGTTGATTTTACAGTAGCCCCGGTGTTTATGAGCAATAGTAGCGGGGCACACGAATGGGCTATTGAATTTGATAAGTATCCGGATAGTGTAGAGCGTTTTGCAGAGGTACTGGACGAATCGCTGAAAGCAGTAAATTCCGATTACGAAGCCAAGCGCTTTAACAACTATATTTTACAGGCACCCAAGGTTCATCGTTTGCCCAAAGGAACTTTTTACAATTGGCTTAAGCAAAAGAATAAATTGGGTGGTCAGCATAAAATACCCCGCCTGTGTAACGAAAGGACTTACCTGGATGAAATCCTGAGTATGTCGGGTATTTTGTCAAATTAGGGATAGAAGGTAATTAAATAGGTCAATTTTTAATTGTTAAGTTCCTGGATTTTCCAAATGGCTTTGGCATGTTTGGCCATTTCTCTTTGGCGAGCGGCTAATTTACCTTCATTCCAGGTGGTATAATTGTCCGGAATAGATTTGGTTAATTCACTATTTGATTGATGAAATAATTTGACTTTTTCATTATAAGGCAATTGATCGGCCTCTTTGTTTAATTTCCTTTCTAATAATGTAAGGTTTCCGATTCTATAAACCGAACGATTAATTTCTTCAGATGTAAATTCACCCCAGGTTTCATCTGCATTTTCCGGTAAGATATGTTCGATGGTAAATAAATCACTATCAGGATCGATTTCATTTTTATACTGATAAACTTCTATTTTTGATAAAATGTACTTTACAATTTTATGATTCCTTGAGGTACTCTTGAATTCTTTGGTTGAAAAGTCATTTTCAAAATTTAAGTCACTCACATAAATATTTTGAAAATCCGAAGGCAAAAAGCCCTTGTTAGAAGCAATTTTTAATGCAACCGCATTGTAAATATCTTCCTGTGCATTAGGGTTTAATCCTCCAATTATGTTGTATCTAAAGGAGATAACGGAACAAATTTTAGCTATTTTTTTAAAATTATTAATATCTGTATTTCTTAAGGCGGATAAAAAAAGAGAATTCGTTTGCTTAATTTGAAAAAGTTTTAATTCTTTTAAGAGTTTCCGCAATTCGGGAGAGTCCTTCCAATAGTCATCTTCCGGATTTTGAATAGCTAAGTATATATCTGCGGTATCATTTAGATTTCTTATCAGTTCAAAAACATGGTCTTTTGATTTGATACTACTTTTAATTGTTTTGAACAGGTTTTTTTTACCAACAGATTTGTTGATACTATTCCAGTAGTAGCGTAAATAATCCTCAAACTTTTGCTCACCTAATTTTCCAACTATTTTGCTCCATATATTTTCAAGCTCTTCAATTTCTGAAATATGGGGTTTAGTTTCATCAACAACTGAGAACAAGTAATTTTTTAATAAATCCGAAGATGATAATTGAACCCCTCTTGCATTAAGTGTTTCAAAAACTTTAAATGCGTTTAATTGATCAGTTACTTCAATAACAGTAAAAAAGAGTTTATCTACAATATTATCTATAAAAGCGGCTAAACTTTCTCCTGTATTAAACTCCTTTTTGATTCTTTCATAATACCAATGAAAGCAATCCCGCATGTGTTTTTCCGATGTATTGGTGTTTCTAAGAGGTAATTCTTTTAAAATAACCAGATGTTGTTTGTAATAGTCATCACTATTTCTGTTTAATTTGAGTTTATTATTTGATATTAATGTTACGGGGTCTATATAGCCGATGTAGCTGTTTAAAAGACTGTTTTTCCTTTTTAGATTATTTTCCGGGTCAATTCCAGCATTAACCAATTCCATTAGGCATTTTAATGTTGCCAATATTAATAAGCTCATGGTGGTTAATCGCTGTTGCCCGTCAATTATCTGAAATTCTTTATTGTTTGAAGTTTGTAGAACCAGATAACCCATATAGTGCTCATTGTCTTCGTTTGATAGTAAGGCTTTTATATCCTGCCATAAATCGTCCCAATGCTCCGCCTCCCAGGTGTAATCGCGTTGGAATTTGGGTATTTCATAGCGCAAACCGTTGCCCATTAATTGGCGATAGGTTTTGTTTGATGTGCCCTGTATACCTTTCATAGTTTTTTGATTTTATTCTTAGCTCTTTTTCTGTTACAGTGGTAAATGCCGTTGCTATTAATGTTATGGTGCAATGTAGTGAAACGGAATTGAACCATTATATTAATGCAAACGGTATAATACGTATTTCCAATCGGTGTAATTCTATTTACGGCTACCTGTTTGTATATAATTTTATATGCAGATTATGTATGTTATGTTTTGCCTATGGTATACCCATACCTTTTGCACCACCTGGCTCAAATGTGTACTACACATTTGCCCTCATTCGTGTTTGTGTTAGCGGAATCATGGGTATTTTACATGTAATTTATTGTTTTTTTATGACCATGAGGAATAACCAGTTAAAATTTTGTTTGCGTTAGCCGAACAGGGTGTTTTTTTCAGCTTGTTATTTTTCCGATTATTTTATTCAGGAGCATTGAATCATATTTCCACTCGTTCAAATACCGCTCATAGGTGGCTTGTGTTTTTATAATTCTTAGTGTATGGGGCGATCCCTTTTTTATGGTTTCGGTTCTCAAATCAACATCTGCGTTTCGTATCGCATTTTCCATTGCCACTCTTTCATTCTGAATTTTTCTAAATTCGAGAACTTCTTCAACTGGTGACTCCAAAAAGGGCTTTAAAATTTTCCATTGGCGTTCATCGGAAGACGCTTTTGGTACTTTTCGTCTCCAATCCTTTGGAGCTTCTGGTTTTTCAAGGGCTATTTTCTCAAACCGCTTTTTGCACCCATCTAATAACTCATTGGTAAGAGCTGTTTTATGCAGAATGGAAAGTAGACCAGGTACCAGCACATTGTTAAAGTAATTTCTATTAGCGGGTAGTAGTATTAATGCAGTAATGGCTTGGATCCATTCTTTATCCGGTTTTACGTTCCTTTCTATTGAAAGGATATGCTGTAATGCCGCTTCATTTAACAGATATTCCTTAGACTTTAATCTGCTTAGACAAGATTCAATGTATAAGGGTAATTTGGGAATAAGTGTATCAATAAGTTTGTTTGTAGAGTTATTCAGTAGCATTAAATTTACAAGTGACAGTAATTGCCATAATTCTCTAGTTCCTGGATTTAACATCACCCTATTCAGGATTTCATGATTTGTTTCATCAGTATGAAAGGATAATAATTTTATCCAGGAAGAAGGTGAGATTTGTGAAAAATAGTCCTTACATATTTTGTTTTCGATTCTTGTAAAGAATTCGCTGTCACCCCTAATTATTAACCAGTCCGGTATTGCATCGTATGCTGTCTCGTTAGCCCCCCTGTCTTCTTTAAACCCGGAAACCAGGCTGTTTTCAATTGTTTGAATTTCGACAGCACTAATAGTGGAATAGTGGCGGGTGAAGTATTTCAGCCAGTTTAATTGACAGCCTGAACTTTGTGTTGCTAATAACTGAGCATTAGTTTCCTGCGACCAAATTGTAATAGCTCCATAATGATACCAATGCTCAATATCCGGACCATAATTTCCCATATATCCCGTAGAGGACTTTATTAATGGTTCATCGTCCGCTAATTTAAAGGAGGCAATTAAATCACTTTCTTCGAATGGCAGATTGTCAAATCCCGGAATATCGCTCTCTAACCAATGTTCAATACTAAGAGATGTATCAATAACAGATTCTATGTTTTCACCTACCCCATCCCCGGACCAGTCATCATATTCTGGTGATCCTATAATGTAAGAGGTTACCAGGCATAATTTAGCATAGTATCCGGCTTTCTGAGCGGCTTTTAATAACACTTCAGCTTTATGCCGGTCGTTTAGCTTTAAAGAGTCCACTGAAAAATTCTCCGGGGTATATTGGTGATTTAGCAATAGGATAAATGGCTGATCATTAGTTGTGCCGGAACGCTTTGTAAGCGCAAGAGCCAATTGATGGATATAGACCTCCATAGAAGAAGGCTTTAGCGGGGTGGCAGCTTTTTTTTGGATTAGATTGTAAATAAGGCAGACTCTGTGGCCAGAACTCAGGGGCTTTATCTCATGTTCACAGTCGGCGTAAAAAGCTGCAACAGTTAATTTGTTTCGGGATGAATCCGTTGAAGAGTCTATGCGTTCTTCAGTACCTTCAAAACGAACAATTAATTCTCCTCCCGAATATCTGGAAGGCAATGTAATAACCATTGTACCAAACATACCAGGTTCTTTTTCGGTATCCTTATGTGAAAGAAAGAAATCACCTTTTTCATAAATAAGCATTTTGTACAATGAAGCGGATACTTCATAACGCTCAATACCCAACTGATTTTTAACTTTAGGCAGCAATTTATTGATAAATTGCTGCCATTGCTCACTTTTGTAAAAAAGATGTTTTTTATCAATTTCCCATGCACTCCTTACAGTAGTATCTGTTTTGGTTTCCAGGCCTAAGCCAAAAGGCGCTTTTTGTGCTGTTTTTATCAGTGCACAGGCAAGGGATTCAGTTATCGGAAAGGCCATTTCACCGATCCCATCCACCTCTAAATCGGGGAAAACAAAGTTTTCGGTATATGAACAGGCATACTTTCCGGTTCCTTTTATTTCACCAAGAACTTCTATCGCAGTTTTTCTAAATTCTTCCATACCTATACTAAGAAATGATTGCAAAAGTAAAGTTATTGAGGCAATAAAGGAATAGCGGGTCGCTTTTGTAACGGTTTAATTTATATCATCCTGTATTCAGGAGTCCGGAATTATTAAGTAATACCGTTTGGAAATAGGTATTAGTCTAATTCTCCTTTCAGTCGATTGGCCTAAACATATTTATCCATCGGCATTTACCAATGTAATACCCGAACAGTTTTAAACTTTTTCTCGCTAACATGGGTATAAAATGGCTTTTGATCACTTCTTATACCAATGTTATATTTTATTTGGTCCAATCCAAATAAAATATTTACAGTGGTAAATGCCGTCGCTATTAATCTTATGGTGCAATGTAGTGAAACGGAATTGGACCATTATATTAATGCAAACGGTATTATTAACAATTGATAGTAGCCCACAAAATAGCTACGGAAAATTGCAGACTCTCTGCGAAATTCCCATACCACTGTGCGCTCTGCGTTTAAAAGGAAAAAAATGCGGCTTTATGGATTAATAATTAACTTTGCCGGCAAACGGAGATTGTGAAGATATTGCACCTTTACCTGATCAGGAAGTACATCCCGCCATTTCTGGCTACTCTGTTCATAGCCATGTTTGTCTTCTTTATGGTTTTTATTTTCACCTATGTAGATGAAATAGCCGGAAAAGGAGTAGATGCCTGGACCCTGGCTCAGCTATTCTTTTATACCTTCCTCACCTTTATGCCGGCTTCAATGCCATTAGCCGTATTGCTTTCATCCATTATGACCTTTGGTAATCTGGGTGAGAACTATGAACTTGCCTCGCTTAAATCTTCTGGCCTGTCGCTTATCGCGATTATGAAGCCCCTCCTGATTTTTACTTTATTATTAGGCTGCTTTTGTTTCCTGTTCAGCAATTATACCCTGCCCTATCTTAACCTCAAAAGCGGACGCCTGTTGTACGATGTTCGGAGTTCCAAACCTACGTTAAATATTAAAGAGGGTATATTTTACAATGGTATTGAGGGCTATAGCATTCGGGTAGGTAAAAAAGAGGCCGATGGGAAGTCTATAAAAAATGTGACCATATATGACCATACGGAGCGAAAAGGTAATGTGGTACAGATATATGCGGACTCTGGTAAACTGGAGCTTTCGCAGGGAAAAGACTTGCTAACCATGACGTTATACGATGGTCACCGTTACCAACAGGTGCTTAACGAGCCCGGACACTACCGTACACGACCCATGATGAATGTAAGTTTTAAAGAACAGGTAATCACTTTTGACCTCGGAAGTTTTAAAATGCAAAAGACGGACGAAGAGTTATTTAAGAATAATGCTGAAATGATGAGCATTGGTCAGTTAAACAGTGCTCTCGATACAGTTAAGAAAGAACAGGTCAAAATCGACAGCAATATCCAACGCCAATTTGTTTCCTTTTTTAATGTTAATGCGTATAAACAATCCAATAAAACGGATTCTTTAAAACTGGGTGGAATAACCGTTAATGAATACCTCAACAAAACAGACAAAATAAACCGCACAATGATTATTGAAAATGCGCTTAACCTGGCGAAAAGTGGGAAAACATATGTAGAAGGACAAATGGAGGAAATGGAGCAAAGGCAGTTGGAGGAAGCCCGTTACCTGAACAACTGGCATTTGAAATTTACCCTGGCTGTAGCCTGTATTATTTTCTTTTTTGTGGGTGCACCCCTTGGAGCTATTGTACGAAAAGGTGGCTTTGGTATGCCGGTGGTTATTTCGGTTTTGTTGTTTATTATCTACCATTCCATTTCCTTTTCTTTTCAGAAAATGGTAATACAATGTAAACTTCCCGCCTTTCCGGGTATGTGGATTGGCACCCTGCTCTTTATGCCCATTGGTATCTGGCTTTCTATTAAGGCCTCACGGGATGCAACGGTATTTAATATCAGTGAATACACCAGTGCCATATCCGGCATATTCAGGCGTCTTAATAAACAAAATCCTTAATGCGAATACTGCAGATTTGTAATAAAGCCCCCTATCCGGCCAACGACGGAAGTTCTATAGCTATTTACAACATGAGCCGTGGCTTTATAGAAAACGGAGCCGAGCTGCACCTGCTTACTATTAATACCAAAAAACATTATAAGCCTGATAATGAGATTCCCGAGGATTTTAAACGGCAAAGTAATTATGTATCAGTATACCGTAATACGGATGTACATGCATGGGGAGCTATATTCAACCTATTTGGCTCGCAATCCTATTTTGTAAGCCGCTTTTATTTTCCGGAGTTTGAAGATAGACTAACTGACCTGCTTCAAAAATATGATTTTGATTGGGTTCAGTTGGAAGGTTTGTTTATGGGCAATTATATACCAGCTATACGAAAATTCAGTAAAGCTAAAATTGCTATACGTACACACAATATTGAGCACCTGATTTGGGAAAGGATGATTGCGCATGAACGAAATCCGCTAAAAAAAAACTACCTGAATATACAGAACAGTCGACTGAAAGCTTTTGAATTGCAAACGCTTCCGCAGGCCGACGCCGTTGTAACCATTACCGAATATGATAAACACTATTTTCAGGAATTGGGAATAAAAACCGCTTATTTTGTTTCGCCAACAGGAATACTGTTAGACCGTTATGTGCAAAAGCCGGAACTGGAAGAACCTTTTAGTGTATTTCACTTTGGTTCTATGGACTGGATGCCCAATGTAGAAGCTGTGGACTGGTTTTTGAAAGAAGTATGGAAGCCGTATTTCGAAAATCTTCCGCAATATACTTTCTATATTGCCGGAAGAAATATGCCCCCGCATTTGTTAGCAAGTAGTTATCAGAATGTAAAAATACTCCCAGATGTACCCGACAATATTGCCTTCTATAACTCCAAGCAAATAATGCTCGTGCCTTTGCTTTCGGGCAGTGGCATGCGCATTAAAATTATTGAGGGCATGGCTATGGGTAAAGCCATTATCTCTACTACCATTGGGGCAGAGGGCATACCGGTAAGCCCCGGAAAAAATATAATGCTGGCCGATACCGCAGCAGATTTTGCCCGAAACATAAAGGAGTTGTGTAATAACGCCTCTTTAAGAACTGAACTTCAGAAAAATGCACGTATATTTATTTCTGAGAAATTTAATAACCAAAATCTTTTGGCTGCACTAATAAATTTTTACAGAAGTTTGTAGACGCATGTTTTATTTGTTGCTCATACTCTTCGTCCTTGTTATAGCGGGTGTGCTGCATTCCTACCTGTTTTATCCCTTATACCTTTTTGCAGCTACCGATCCGGCCAAAAAACAAAACAGCCTTTTATACAGCGCTAACGATGACTTGCCAGAAGTAGCGATACTTGTGGCGGCTTATAATGAAGAAAAGGTTATCCGGGAAAAAATTGAACGCACGTTTAATGCTACCTATCCTTCCCATAAAATCTCCATGTACATCGGTTCTGATGCTTCGAGCGATAATACCAATAACATTATCCGCTCGCTGTTGGGAAAATATCCGGGTTTAAAACTGATAGAGTTTCCGGGACGCACCGGTAAGTCGGGGATTATTAATGCTTTGGCGGAAAAAGCCACCGGTACCGTTTTTATTCTTACCGATGCCAACGTAATGTTTAAGCCGGACACGATCTTTAACCTGGTTAAGCATTTTAAAAACCCGGAAGTAAAACAGGTAGCTGCCAATATAATAAAAACATCACCTAATGATGACGGGATAGCCGAACAGGAAAAAAATTACATTGGTATTGAGAATACCCTGAAACACCTGGAAAGTATAAAATGGCAGGCTGTTATGGGTGCAGAAGGCGGCTGCTACGCTATACGAAAAGATTATTACGCACCGGTACCGCCCAGGTTTTTTATGGATGATTTTTACATAACCATGAATGTGCTGGAGCGAAAAGGCAAGGTGTTGTTCGAGAAAGAAGCGGTATGCCTGGAGGATGTGCCTACGGAGGCTACGGAAGAATTCAAACGGAAAATCCGTATATCGATCGGTAATTTTCAAAACCTGAACCGTTACAAACACCTGCTCTTTCCTTTCTGGAAAGGAGTGGGTTTTGCTTTTATGTCGCATAAAGTATTGCGTTGGTTTACTCCCTTTTTTCTTATTGCTGCCTTTTTGCTGTGTATGGCTCTGTCTCTGTACCAGCCTGTCTTCGCCTGGCTCGGGCTTATTCAATTAGCCCTGCTGCTGAGTCCGCTTATTGAAAAAATGGTGCACAAAACCGGGCTTCGCCTGAAGCCGCTTCGTTATGCCGCGCATTTTTACCTGATGAACCTGGCTTTGCTTACCGGTTTTTACCGTTATATATCGGGGGTAGACAGTAATGTATGGCAGCCTACCAAAAGAAATACCTGAAACGTTGTATGCGTAAATTTTTTCTCTTGTTGTTCGTCCCTGTTTTGTTGTATGCTCAGCAGACAAAGGAATCAATACGCCTTAATCAACTATTGGAAGAATATAGAAAAGACAAAAGCCTTGAACATGCTATTTATAGTTTTTGTGTACTGAATGCCAAAACGGGTAAAGCTGTAGCCGAGTACAACAGTCGTTTAAGCCTTAGTCCGGCCAGTACCTTGAAGATATTAACTACCGGTGCTGCTCTGGGTATGCTTAGTCCGGGCTATCGCTACGAAACACGTATACAATACAGTGGAAGCTGGGATAGTGTAAACGGCATTCTGAACGGCAATCTCATTATTAAAGGCAGCGGCGATCCCAGTCTTCACTCGCAGTATTTCCGGAAGAAAGACGATACGCTGCAACCGACCGATGTGTGGGCCGGCATATTAAAAACTAAAGGCATAAAAAAAATTACGGGCGATGTTATTGCCGATGCTTCTGCTTTTGACGACCAGATACCCAATAACTGGATATGGGCCGACATGGGTAATTATTTTGGCGCAGGAGCCTGTGGCGCTGTTTCCTATAACGACAATAAATACAGCTTATATTATAAAAGTGGTAATGCCGGCGAAAAAGCAGAGATAGATAACATTAAACCAGCAGTGAGTAATATGAGCATTTCCTCCGAGGTAAACGCCGGTGGCAGTGATGATAACGCTTTTATTTACGGAGCCCCTTTTCAACAGGAAAGAAAAGTATACGGCACCATACCAGCCCGCCAGCAGCAGTACGAAATTGAAGGTTCGTTGCCCGACCCGGCGCTTTATTGTGCCGAAAGCCTGCTCGGCTCCTGTAAGCATCTAGGAATTGTAATAAACGGCAAAGCCAGGAGTAGTTACCGGAATGCGGAGAAGGGGAAAACGGTATACACCCACAAATCTCCACCCCTTGAAAAAATTATTTATTACACCAATCTGAAAAGTGATAACCACTATGCCGAAAGCCTGCTAAAAACTTTGGCGCAGAAAAAGAACGGGTATGGTACCACCTCCGGAGGTTGTGAGGTGGTGTTAAATTACTGGAAAGACAGAGGGGTAGATACCGATGGTCTTTTTATGAACGACGGCAGCGGACTTTCGCGCAGCAACGGTATCAGCACCAGCCAACTGGCCGCAGTGTTGGCTAAAATTTATCGCGACAGCAGTATCTACATCCCATTTAATGCCTCTTTGCCGGTAGCCGGACTCAGTGGTTCTTTAGCAGGTTTATGTAAGGGCACTTTTGCCGAAAAGAATCTGCGTGCCAAAAGTGGTTACATTACCCGAGCACGGGGTTATTGCGGATATGTAAAAACAAAAAGGGGTGAGGAACTTTGCTTTTCGGTGTTGTTCAACAATTATAGCTGTAGCGCATCCGAAGTGAAAACTAAAATAGAGCGCCTCCTGGAATTGCTCCCTGATTTATAAGGGCATTATTGCACTTCTTCTACTTCTGCCTCCTGAATATAGATGAGGTATTTTTTAACCTCATGATATCCAAGTTCATTTAACGCCATTGCATAACGGCGCAACTGCTGATGGTGCTTTTCGCTGGCCGCACCGGTTTTGTAATCAATAACCGAAACAATTTCTTTATCCCATACAATTCTGTCAGGACGAAGGGTTTCGACACTTGAATGAAGTATTTCCACCTCATTTTTAACGCGTAAGCCCGGCGCAAAAAAGCGGGAAATGACTGGTTGTTGTAGCAAATGGTTTATCGTTTCTTCGTAATCTGTTTTGTTTTTTTCAGTCAACACACCTTCCAATAAACATGACGCAATGGCCGGAAAAACATCTGTTATGGTGTTTATTTTGGAAAGAATATAATGTAACCGGATACCTTTATCCCTTTTCTCCTCCAGCATTTCTATATCCCACACTTTCCCGCTGCTCTGTTTTATTCGTATAATTTCTTTCCAGTTCCGTAAGCTCAAAGGCTTTAATACCGGCTCTGTTTTTTCGTTTTCGTCATCAACTTTTGCGTCTACCCAGTCGCCAAATTCGTAGTGGTATTGCTCTTTCTTATAAAGTCCTTTTTGCTGCAGGTAAGCACATATCCATTTATTGATGTTTTCCTGAAAATGCCTGGGAGTTCTGCTTATAATATGCAGGTGGTTTTCCGGACGGGTGAGCGCCACATATAAGAGGTTCAGGTTATCCAGCACTTGTTTTTCTTCTTCTTCTTCGGCTGCTGCACCATAAGAGGTTTGTTTAATATCTTTTGATGCCCTCACCAGAGTAGCCGGCAATCCGGCAATGTCTTCCTCCTCAATATCAATCCAGATATAATCCGCCGATTTTACTATCCAGTCGCAGAATGGAAGTATAACCACAGGAAACTCAAGCCCCTTAGAAGCATGTATAGTCATAATACTTACGGCATTAATACCTTCCGGTAGTATAACAGAAGCCTTGTTTTTCCGGTCTTCCCACCACTCTGTAAATGCCCCTATGTTGCTGGCTTGTGATTGGGTAAAGGACAGGAGTTCATCGAGAAAGAACTGTATATACAGGGCATTCATACTATTCAACTCAAACAAGCGGATCAATTCCACACAACAATCGTATAAAGGCAGGGAAAGAAAGTAATTCCGTTTAAAAGGAATATTGTACTGCGGCAGTAGTTCTTCCAGTTCAACTGTCGGACGATTAGTGTTTAAATCCAACAATAGTGCATGTTCTGCTTCTTTCGGCACGAATCCCTTGGCACAGAGATAAGTAATTACCGCTGATGCAGCCACCCTTTCGGTTGTATTGTTAATGTAGCGCAAAAGGTTAATGAGCAGTGCAACCTCCGGCGATTTGCCAAGCAGTAAGGAATCGGAAGATACCACCGGAATTCCCTGTTGCATTAAGTAATCGGCTACTTTGTTGCCAGCATTATTGAATCGTACCAGAATGGCTATATCCCTGTAACTGAATCCCTTTTTTCTATTCAGGGCAATGTATGCAGCTATAGTTTGTAACACCCGCTCATCGGCTATTTCCTTTTCAGCCTCTGTAATTAAATCAATGCTTATATAACCTTTATCATTTGCCGGGTTATATTCCTGCTCCAGTTCCTCGTATATTTTTTTTCCATAATCGTTCAGTAAAGCATTGCTAAAATAACGGAACAGCTCATTGTTAAATTGAATAATACCCGCTTTGCTGCGGAAGTTACTGCGGAGTTGTTTTATCGAATGTTGCTGTATTAAATTTTGTTCACGTTGTGGCGTAAAGGCATTACCAAAGTGGTTTTTCACACGTGGAAGTTCGGCAAACTGTTCGACCTCTCCTCCCCGCCACCGGTATATGGATTGTTTGCCATCGCCTACAACCATACTGAATTTGCCTTCGGCCAATGCATTATCAATAAGGGGTAATAGATTATGCCATTGCACCACCGAGGTGTCCTGAAATTCATCAATAAGAAAATGTTTATAACGTTCGCCTATTCTTTCATAAATATAAGGCACCGGTTCTTTTAGTATAACTTCGGCAATACGGTTATTGAACTCACTGATAAAAAGAATATTCTGTTCCTCTTTAAATTGCCGGATAAGTTTCTCTATTTCGTTGATGACCGTAAGTGCGTAAATGTTTTTATACACCGAACGATACAGGTAATAACGCTTTATCTTAGCGGTACGGAGCTTCTCGGCATTGTTAAAGAGTTCACGAATAGTACCCGAAATCCGGTCGACAGCAGCTTTTTCGCTGTCAGTATTTTTGGAAGCATGCCATTTATCATCGTTAATGGTTTGCTGTACGTAGTTAGTAAGCAGTTCGTCAAACTCTTTATCCCGCAGTTTTTTAAAATAGCTGTATATACCACTGCGGCCCCTGTAAAAGTTCTCCGGGCTAAGTCCGTTGGATTTAAGGAGTTCAAATGCCTTATCGGCTATCTGCTTCATGGTGTTTTCAAACTCGCGGATAGCTGCTTGCAATGTTTCCTTTAGTGTTACAAACTCGCCAATACTAATACCTTTTAACTTATCGAAGCGGAGACGGTTGTTTTCATCCATTACATTAGACGCAAACGCTCTGATATCCGTCTCTATTTGCCAGCTTTTGTTTTCATCGATGCGGTTCTTCGAAAATTCCAGGAGAATGCTGGTCAATTGTTCATCCTCACCTATACTGCTTAACAAGGTATCTATACACTGGCTGAGTATGTTTTCCTCATCGGTTTCTATATTGAAATTAACTGCCAGTTGCAGATCGTAGGCAAAAGTCCGGATGATGCGATGCACAAAACTATCAATGGTACAAATAGCAAAATCAGCATAATTGTGGAGTATCTCCTGTAAAAGGAAGCCCGCTCTTTTCCGAAGCTCTGGCACATCTGTATGCAATTCATTTACCAGCAGGTTCTGCATGGTTTGGCTACCGTCCGATAATTTGCCTGTGGAAATTTCGCGCAGGGATTTAAGTATACGCTCCTTCATCTCGGCTGATGCCTTATTGGTAAACGTAACCGCCAAAACCGAACGATAGTGTCGTGGAGGTTGATGCTTATCGGCCAAAGCCAGCTTAAGGTATTCCTTTACAAGAGTAAACGTTTTTCCGGAACCGGCAGAAGATCGATAGATCAGGAAGTTTTTTTCACTCATAAAGCCAGGCTTGTTCAGCTACTTGTTTGAATCAAAGTTAAGCAAATCCAGAATCGTAGCCTTACACACAATTATACCAATGTTATATTTTATTTGGTCCAATCCAAATAAAATATTTACAGTGGTAAATGCCTTTGCTATTAATGTTAAGGTGCAATGTAGTGAAACGGAATTGGACCATTATATTAATGCAAACGGTATTATTCGTTTTTTAGGCTCAAAAGTATAAATTGCGTGTATTTATAGTCAATCGCATACCTCAAAGTATAAAGTATCCATTCTGCATTTAAAATAACCCTAATTATCAGATACAAAATTTGCATAGAATGCTCAAGAAAATAAAAAAATGCTTCATGCTATTTAAATTAATTATACATTTACCCGGTTTTACACTTTTCGGAAAAAAATACCCCCATTATTTAATTCTGAACAACCAAAAGCATTGACCGTTTGTTTGAATATACCCCTGATTATTCAAACATTTGGAGCTAATTCGGTTTAGAGAAAGCTCATATTGGAAGAAATATTATGTCGGTTAGCAAGGTATGTTTAAGTAATTTAGGAAAATTAAATGCACCCCCACAATTATATACAAATATCAAAATCAACACAAACACAATCATGAAAAAAAAACTACTCGCTGTTTTATGTGCTTCTGCGTTCGTTTATAACGCTGACGCTCAGGTACTCTATTCGCAAAATTTTAGTGGACTAACTTTAACCTCCGGGGTTTCATTAGTCCCAAATGGTATGATTGAAATTAATGCGGATGGAAAGCTGGCCGATAATTCAGCCAGTAATGCCCCATTTAATAATGCTACTTATGCTAGTAAAGGCTGGGTATGTACAGGCAGTACTGCGGACACTTTTGCTGTAAGTACCTCGTGGACTAACCCAACCGGAGCAGTTGATCGTTGGTTGATTACACCACCGATCTCCGGTTTAACTGCCGCTTCTATACTGAAATGGGAATCAATGGCTCCGGATGCTGCTTACGCAGATGGTTATGAAGTATGGGTTTCGGCTGCAGCAGGTGCCAGTGCTACTCCAACTGTCGCCGATTTTACCGGAACAGCCTCTAACAAGGTATTTACCCTCGCAGCAGACGTACAGACTTTTACAGGCCATGGTGTAAGTTTATCGGCTTTTGCCGGACAAACTGTTCGTGTGGCTTTTCGTAATAATTCTAACGACAAATTTAAATTATATATCGACGATATCCTGGTTATTGACCCGGCTGCGAACGATATTCAGTTAAGTTCTGTAAGTCCTAATGGACAATCTGCATGGGGAGCTGTTAATTCTACCAAAACCATTGGTGGTACTGTAACCAATAATGGTTATACCCCTATAACTGCATTTACGGCCAAATACGGCGGCGGAACCGTTGTTTCACAGAATTTCACCGGTTTGAACCTGGCTTATGGTCAAAGCTATAACTTCACCTTTACTACGCCTTATACTATTACTTCTGCCAGTCAGGCTAACATGAAAGTATGGGTGGAATTAACCGGTGATGCCAACCATACAAATGATACCCTGGGTTCGGAAATAAAAGGTTATTCCTTTATGCCTACTCATAAATTAGTTGTAGAAGAAGCAACTGGTACCTGGTGTGGCTGGTGTCCAAGAGGGGCTGTTTTTTTAGATTCTCTTAACAAGGTTCACCCTACTACAACTGTTTGTATTGCCGTGCATAACCAGGATCCTATGACCGATGCAACTTATGATAGCGGCATGGGAACTTTAATAGCTGGTTATCCCAGTGTTCTGGTAGACCGTTCCAAAGAAAGCGTTGATCCCTCAACTGTTTTTACACATTATACAACCCACATTGGCGATTTTGGTGTGGCCGACCTTAACTTAACACCTTCTTTTAACTCTACAACGCGTGTTGCAACTATTTCCGTTGATGCCAAAATGGCCTCAACATTTTCAAACAACAATGCCAATAGCGATTTCCGTCTGGCAGTGGTATTTACCGAAAATCATGTAACCGGAACTGCAACGGGCTATAATCAAGCCAACTATTATAGCTATACTTCACAAAACCAGGCATTAAGCGGCGCAGGCCATAACTGGCAAACTTCACCCAATCCGGTACCTGCTGCTAATATGGTATATGATTTTGTAGCTCGTACCATAGTTGGTGGATTTAATGGTCAGGCCAACAGTTTACCATCAAGTATAACTGCGGGTTCTACCTATAACCAAAGTTTTTCCTATACAGTACCTGTCGGATACAATGAAAACAACATGGAGGTAAGTGCTTTATTGATTGATGCAAAAAACAAAATCATCTTCAATGCCAATCGCGTTAAACTTACAACAACTGGCATTGCTGCCCTGAATACCGGGAAACAGGATTTTGTTATGTATCCGAACCCTGCTGCCAATCAGTTAAATATTGCTGTAAATACTATTTCTTCTGAAACCGTGGTATTAAGCATAGTTAATGCTTTGGGTCAGGTGGTATACAGCGAAGCTAAAAATAACCTGCCGGCTGGTGAAAGTAACATAACCCTGAATACTGAAAACCTGGTTAACGGTATTTATATGGTAAGTTTATCATCCAAACAAGGTGCAATAAGTAAAAAACTGATTATTAATAAATAATCAGATAAGATATACCTGCAACTGAAAACATCCCGGCTTATGGCCGGGATGTTTTTTTTAGTATACGGCGGCTGTTTTATAAGGTGGTCTATTCTAAAATGCCTATTTTGGCCGCTGAAAAAATTAATTCATAATGAAAACGATTTTTAAAAGAGGATTTTTGAGTGTTTGCGTGGCACTAAGCGGATTATGCCTGATGGCTCAGAAAGATTCAGCAGTTGCCATACAGGATTCGTTGCCCGTAACATTTGACTCCACAGGCTTCAATTTCAAGTACCAAACCGGAAAAATTGAATTAAACAACGGAGTGGCCACTGTTAATGTACCTCCCGGATTTAAGTACCTCAATGCCAGGCAGTCCGAATTCGTGTTAACAAAACTCTGGGGAAATCCTAAATATCCTGGTATGACTCTGGGTATGATTCTGCCTGAAAATATGGATGTAATGGATTCAGCCTCCTGGGTATTTAATTTGGAATACGATGAAATAGATTATGTTAAAGACGACGATGCTGACGATATTGATTATAAGGAATTGCTCGGTGAACTTCAGAAAGAAACACTGGAAGGGAACGCAGAGCGGAAAAAACAAGGTTACGAACCCCTTACTTTAATTGGCTGGGCAGCCCCGCCATTTTACGATAAGGAAAGAAAAATATTGCATTGGGCTAAGGAAATTAAATTTGGAAATAGCCCGGTAAATACGCTCAATTATAACATCCGTGTACTGGGAAGAAAAGGCGTAATGGTTGTGAATGCCATTTCCATCATGCCCCAACTCTCATTGGTACAAAAAAGTATACCACAAATATTAAATATTGTTGAATTTAAGGATGGCTACAAATACAAGGACTTTGACCCGGATGTGGACAAGGTGGCTGCCTGGACTATTGGTGGTCTGGTAGCCGGAAAAGTACTGGCCAAAGCCGGATTATTCGGACTATTAGCCAAGTTCGGAAAAATAATTATTATAAGTATTGGTGCAGGAATTGCTGGTTTGTGGAAATGGATAAAAGGCAGGAGAAAAAATAAGGATTCAAATAACAACACGCCCACACCTCCCGCTACATCTGCCTGAC